>Ga0335397_10000404_pt1 | contig 54986 bp, 40 predicted proteins | sample MAT04_FD_205740 | JGI IMG/M metagenome (GOLD analysis project Ga0335397, IMG submission 205740) | Freshwater microbial communities from Lake Fryxell liftoff mats and glacier meltwater in Antarctica - MAT-04 (spades assembly) (version 2) ...
CGGTGGCAGCGTTATGGTTTGTCATTCATCCGACTTGGGATGGCGCTTACCATTGGTATCTGGCGAAGCAGGCGACCGATGATGGGCGGAAACTGGCCGAACTCCAACAGGCCGTCACGCTCGATCCGCATCTCGTTGGCGCATTTCGCGCGCTGGCAGACCTGCAAGCCCAGCAGGGAGATGACCATGCGGCCTGGAAAACGATGCTCACCGCTCTGAATGCCAACCCGTCCGATTCCTCCTTAATGCGGCGTGTCCAGCGCGAGTGGCAGGAACTGACAGCCGGTCCGCAGCGCGACGCGGCACGTCAGACGGTGCGTGAAGTCTTCGGCGACCTGGCCGAGATTTGGACGGCCCAACTCGATGCCATTCCCCCGGATGAGCTGCTGTCCGAACAACTGCGGCGGTTGATTGTGGTGGAAGTCGACCCGGTGGTGGCGTTCCCGCTGGATCGGGCCATCGATTTGCGATTGCCGAATCTCCCCGAGAACGGCCCCTTCCCGCTGGAGCAGCGCCGCATTCCGCCGGAAGGAGATGCCGTCGAAGGCCGCCGAATGTAGCCGCGCGCGTGCCTGTGGCGTGTTACAATCGACACGATCGCCACAATCGACGCGCGAGCGTTGCCCTAAGGCAGCACTCGCGGCGGAAAGGATCGTGGCAGGGCGGGTTGTGGCGTAAGGTCACAACAGAGGGTTGCTCGGTGTCGAGTTTCCCAAAATGAAGTCGCGATCCCCGGCGAATCAGTCATGCAAAGTACGGCGCTGGAACCCGATTCTGCCACGCAGGTCGACCCCATTCACTTGGAACCAACCGGCGAAACTCCCAAGCCGCATCTGCCCGATGCCGGCGATCTTGTCGATCAAGTGCCGCCACATTTCAAAGCGTCGCGCATCGCAGCCGGCTGCACGCTGGTGCTGGGACTGATCTATCTCACTTTCTGCCTGAAACCGATCTGGCATACCGACATCTGGGGTCATCTCGCATATGGAAAAGTTCTCTGGGAACGGGGCAGCTTGCCGTCCGAGGAACCGCTGTTGCCGCTCGCGCAAGGCATGCCGTTCATCGATACCGCCTGGCTCAGTCAATTGGTCAGTTACGGCGTCTGGAGCCAATGGGGACTGGCGGGCTTGCAGGGGCTGACGGCAATCGCCGTCACGATGGTTTGCGGCATCGTATTGCTGCGGAGTTATGCCACCACGAAATCGGCCGCCTTCTCGCTGCTCGGCCTGACGATGTTGCTGTGGTTCGATTGGCACCAGTTCATTGTCGTGCGGCCGCAGTTGCTCGCCTTGGTTTGCTTTTCGGTGCTGTTCGCCCGACTGATCGGTCGGCCGCGGCACAGCGACTGGTATGCGGTCCCCCTGCTGATGCTCGTGTGGACCAATCTGCATGGCTCGTTCCCGGTGGGCATCGCGTTGCTGGGCGTTTTTACGGTTGGCCGGGCTATCGATGTCATCCGCCGCACTGGAAAAGCTGCCGCATTATGGCATGACTCCCGACTCAGCCGATTGGTGCTGCTCACCGAACTCGCGTTCGCCGCCACGCTGATCCATCCTTATGGACTGTATCTCTATCGCGAAGTCTGGACGTTCGGCTCGAATCCGAATTTGAGCAGCCTGACCGAATGGCAGCCGCTGGAGATTCGCAGTTGGATCGGCGGCACAACGTTGGCGATCCTGGCTGCGCTGGCAATTCTCTACCGGCTGACGCCCCGCCGCATTTTCGCCTGGGAACCGCTGCTCGTCATCGGCTTATCCGCGACCGCGATCTGGTCGTCCCGCATGTCGGCCTGGCTGGCACCGGTGGCGGCGTACCTCATGACGGTTCATGCCCACGCCGTGTGGCGCGCCTGGCGGCATGCTCCATTCATACCGACACCATCACCGCGCGCCGGTTTGTGGACCGTCGTGTGCCTGGGGCTGGCATGGATCTTTTTCGGTTACAGCCCGTTGGGATTGCGATTGCTGCACGGTCGGCAACCCAATCTGGAGCGGGCGGTCACGGAATACTCGCCGATCGGTGCGGTCGAATACTTGCAGGAATTCCCGCCTGTCGGGCAGGTCTTCAATATCTATGAATGGGGCGATTACCTGCATTGGTTTGGCCCGGCGGGGATGAAGATCTTCGTGAATTCGCACGCCCACGCGGTGCCGTCTGAAGTCTGGCAGAGTTATCTCCGCGTGATTCATCAGGAAAGCGGCTGGCAAGATGTGCTGGATCGCAGCGGCGTCAACACCGTGATCGTCGATCGGGCCGTGCGTGATGGTTTGATCCGCGCATTGAAAGACGATCCGAAATGGCGTGTTGGTTATGAGGATCATGTCGCAACCGTCTTCGTACGCAAGCAACCGATCTGATTCGATGTTCCAAGCCGCGACATTGATGAGAGCTAAATGATGAACACAAATCGCCCGTCTCGTTCCGCCGCGTGGATCGTACAGATTGTCCTGATCGGCGCGGTTGTCGCATCCTGGCAACTCGGTCTGGCATCGCCGCTGGCTCGGCTGCCGCGTCAGGACTCCGCACGGCCGTACCGGGCCGTCACGGAACTGCCGCGAACTCGGCCGCTGGTGATCACGCCGCTGTACGACGATCCCGCGGTCGTGAGTGATGACGAACTGGCCGACGTGCTGGCGAAGATCCGGCCGGTGTTTCCCGCGGCTCAGCTCAAACCCAACTTTGTAGAGCATGCCCTGCGCGCCTGGAGTGTGCGGGCGAAATTCGCCGACCCGCGGGCACTCTCCGGCGAACAACTCAAGAATTTCCTGACCGATCATGGCCGGTATCTGGCCTCGTGGGGCGAGGGCGTCGCGCCGTTGTTGTCCGATCAGAAAGATGGCGTGGAAGTCCGTTGGGGTAAAGAAGAAGGCGCTTCCGTCCATCATGATCACTGGCTCGCCTGTTTGACGGAAGCCGGCGTGGCGCTGGACGAACCCGTCTTTACGGCAAGCCAGCGACCGCAGACGATCGCCGATGTCCTGGAACAATCGCTTGCCGATTTCCGGTTGGACGAAGCCGAGGTCGAATGGTCGGTCATGGCCTTCGGATTGTGGATCGCCCCGCAGAAATCCTGGCAGACCCGCGATGGCCGCCGCATTTCGTTCGACTTGTTGGCGGAGCGGTTAATGCGGGGACACAAGCGGTTCGGCGTGTGCAGCGGAACTCATCGGCTGTATTCCCTGATGTCGCTGGTGCGTCTGGATGATGAATTCCCAATGCTGTCGGCAGAGCGGCGGGCCGAGATTCTCGCCCATCTCCGATCCGTTCGTGATTTGATCACCGTGTGCCAGTTTTCGGACGGACACTGGCCATCAAACTGGTCATCCGGTGCGAGTGCGCTGGAACACCCGGTCGAGGATGAACTCTACAAGCAGGTGATCGCGACGGGCCATCATCTGGAATGGCTGGCCATCGCGCCGGAAGAACTTCACCCGCCGCGAGAGCAGATTCACAAAGCGGCCGACTGGCTGATCGCCACCACACGCGCCCAGTCTGCGAATGAGATTCTGCAGCGGTACACATTCTTCAGCCACGTGGGCAATGCGCTGGCGTTGTGGCGGAAAACGCATCCCAGCGAATTCTGGTCGCAGCATTTCGCCAACCGCCCGGAACCTGAACTCGAACTACCGGGTGAATCAAAAGCCGTGGCGGCGGAACACGCGGGGGAATGACAGAAACCCAGGGATTGCGATCCCTGGGTTTCAAGTCGTATCACTGGAACGGTTGCGACACTACTTCATGAAGAAGTCGGTCGGGCCGCGGAGCGTGTAGTACGGATACTGGACCATGCCGGCCGGCAGCTGCTGCTGCGGGTAGACCAGGTTCTTCGGTTCTTTATACGAGTAGGTGTAGTAGTGATCCGGGCAGCCATGTCCCTGATCGCAGCCGCAGCCGCAATGTCGGCAGCCGCCGTTCGGGCAATTCTGTCCGCCGTTACAGGCCGGACACCCTTGTCCATGACCATGTCCGCCGCCCGCGCCGCCGACTTCATAGACGCGCTGCTGGCTTTCGGAATGCTCGTAGAAGCCGTTATCGGTCGAATTTGCCGGATTGCGATACCCGGCGAAGGCCTTGAAGTCGCGTCTGCTGTGCTTCATCCGCGGGCGTTCTCCGTAACCGGGAGCCGTGCCGATGATCGGCCCTTCAAAATCCGGGGCGACTTGCGCCGCCGGTGATTGGCCGCGGATCGTGCTTGGCGTTGCCGCACAGCCTATCGCGGCACAGGTGGCTAGACCGGCGAGCCATCCCAGACAATTCAACGTAATCTTGGACATGCTTTCCCCCCAAAAGGCCGATCTGTGCGGACCGCCGAGTGAAATCGGCGGCGCGGCAATTCGTGACGGCTCCCAAAACCGGCAGCGGCGCTCCGCAGAACACCCGCCGGCTGGCAGTCGCCGTGGAATCAGTATCGGCCATTTGCCCGGCAAAATGCGGAGAATCCTTCCGTGATGCAAAACTCTCCCGACCGTTAAACCCAAAACTTCTTGCAGAATCTGCCCAAACGCGATAAATTCACACTTGGCGAACAGCGGACGCGGAAACGCATCAGTCGTCCCAAGTCCATGCCCGCCTGATACTTTGATCATCCCCGCCTGACGAAGGAGCAGTCAGCGTGTTTATTGCGGCGTCCTCACACAGCTTTGGCGACAAACCCTTTGAAGAGGCCTGCCAGTCTCTGGTCGACCTGGGTTACGACAAGATCGAACTGTGGCTCAACGAAGACAGCGAGCATCTCAAGCCCTCGCATGTCGCCACGGAAGCCGAAAAGTTCGTGATCAGATTTCGCGAAGTGACCCGGCTCACCCCGGTCGCTTTGCACTTCGAGCAAGACCCTCCGGATGAAGTCTTCGCCGGCGTCTGCCGTGTCGCCAAGATGATGAAAATCGCGCAGGTGACAATCCCCGCCGGGCAACTGGGCACGCCGTTCAATGAGGAGATCGACCGGCTGCGCAAGCGGTTGGCGACCACGAACTCGGCCGGCATGCGGCTGTCGCTCAAAACGAAAACGGGGCATCTCACCGAAGACCCGCAGACGGCGGTCGAACTCTGCCAGGCCGTCCCCGGATTGGGCCTGACGCTCGACCTCAGTTATTACCTGTGCGGCAAATACGCAGGCAAGCCGTACGATCAGGTGTATGCCTACGTCTACCACGTCCATCTGCGGGACACATCACCGACCGCGGTGCAGGTGCCGATCGGTCTGGGCGAAATCGATTACAGCCGGATGATCTCGCAACTCAACCGCTGCGAATACAATCGCGTCCTGTCGGCGGAACTGCTGCCGGAATTGCTGGAAGGCATCGACCGCCCGCTGGAAATGCGCAAGCTGCGGATGCTGCTGGAGACGTTGTTATAACGACGCAGATGGCATCCGCGGAGATCAGGATGTTGAAAGCCTGACGGTCCGCGAAACGTGAACGCGGCTTTTAACGTGCCCCGAAGTCGCCGGGGTTGCCGAATAGGCCGGGGCCGGCGCTGCCGGGGATGCCCGTTCCGCCACGCAAGGGTTCTTTGCGTTTGCGTTCGTAGGCGGCTCCCTTGCCGGGCGACAGGTCTTCGTCTTTCGGTTCTTCCGGCTTCGCCTTGGTGGCTTTCAGCGACAGGCTGATTCGTTGCCGATCCGGTGCGACTTCCAGCACCTGCACCGCGACTTCCTGGCCAACCGTCACCACGTCGGTGACTTTCTTGACCCGCTTGTGGTCGAGTTCGCTGATGTGGATCAGACCTTCGACTGAGGGTTCCAGTTCGACAAACGCGCCGAAATCGGACGTGCGAGTGACTTTGCCCGTCACTGTGGTGCCGACGCCGTATTTCTCGATGATCTGGTCCCACGGATTCTGCGACAATTGCCGCATGCCGAGGCCGATCTTCTGCTTCTCGCGATCGAGCGAAATAATCACCACGTCGACGAGTTGTCCTTCGGCGAGGACATCCGACGGGTGCTTGAGCCGGGACCAGCTCATTTCGCCGATATGCAGAAAGCCATCGACGCCGCCAATATCGACGAATGCGCCGTAATCCTTGATCGTCTTGACGCGGCCGGGATACTGCTGGCCGACGTCGACCGTGGGCCAGAACGTGGCGGCAGCTTCTTTGCGTTCTTGAATCAGAATCGACTTGCGGCTGACAACCAGATTCCGCTTCGCCGGATTCACTTCGGTGATCTCGACCGCGAACTTCTGACCAACATAAGTATCCAACGACGAGACGAACCCTAGGTCAACCTGGCTGGCCGGCAGGAAGGCCCGCAGGCTGCTGATCGTGACTTCGAGCCCTCCTTTGTTCGTCTTGTTGACAACGCAATCCACGATCTGGCCGACGGAGAGTTCTTCCCAGCCGCCCCGAACCTTGCGTGAGGCTTTCGGCAAATTGACGCGGATCACCCCGGCGTCGGCATCGAACTTCTCGACATGAACCAGGAATTCCTCACCGACGCGCGGCTGCTTGCCCTGGGGAAACTGGCGTAGCGGCAAGACGCCGGGCGAACGATAGCCGACTTCACAGAAGACATCTTCCGCGGTGACGGTCTGAACCTTCGCCTTGAGCTTCGTCCCCGACTCGAGCTGGTCTTCGGTATCCGGCAGGGGAGCCAGGGTGGATGACGGCGATCCGTCGGCCTGCGGAGCCGAGGCGGCCATCGCGCCGCTCATGGCGGCATTGATTTCCGCTTCCAGCGATTCATCGAGGCTGGCCGGGGCGGGCGGGATTTCGACCGGCGGATGGACAACGTAAGGCACCTCGACCGCTTCCGGCTGGGTGGCTTCCGCGGCGACCGCTTCATCGGCCGGACTTAGCGGAGGCGCGGTGTTCGAGCCGTAGCTGCCGACGGGCCGCGCCTGCTCGGGGACGATGGTGGGATTAAGTTGCACGCGGCGACGGACCGGTTCCGGCCCCGCCTCATCCACAGGGGCGTCAGCCGCCGGCGGAACTGTGGTGCTGTCCGCAGCGACAGCGGTTTCAGGGGGCGTGTGAGAAACCGCAACTGTCTCTTGCGGAATCGTGTTCTCGGGCACCTCAGGCTCACCGTTCATCGTCCGACCTTATTCTCGCACAAATTCTCTAAGCATCCTGCCCATCATGACGCCCACCGGCACTGTGTCTCATGCCGGTCCACCTTATCGGAATTTCAACCCTCACAGGGGCGAACCACCCGCGAGGATTGTCATCGTTCATCGGAGTTCGTTCAGAATTCTCAACCGCCTGCTGGCGGAATCGTCTGTAACAGTATCGAGTCAACCGGCCGGTTGCCACTCCGAAAAGCCTGCCGACTGTGACGGCAAGTCCCGGCAATGCCATCGCCGGGCTTTGGCGGAGTCTTATTTCTCCGGATTTTCCGATTTTACGCAGCGAAAACCGACCGCGTCGTCGCCTTGATCTTGGGGAAATGGGGCACGGGCGGCGCTGCGTAAGGCGGGAAAACGGGTCTTCCAGGATCCGCTGCGAATCACGACCTGCGCCGGTGATTTGTCGTCTTTCTCGATGCGCTGTGCTATTCCGTCTGTGGAAGCATGCTCGTAATCTGGCGACCAGTGGTCCGCCGTGAACTCTGAAAGATAACCATGCATGTCGTACAAACCCCAGGCATTCGGCTTCTTCGCGCCGACCGGCGGGTCGTTGCCAGCGGCGTTGCCCGTGTGCCAGCCGTAAGCATCGAGGACAGAAGCCTGATTCCCTTTGTCGTCTTTTAATGTCGCCGTGTCGCCGAAGCTGTATTCCGTCGTGGTCCCCGCGCGGCAGCAGTATTCCCATTCGGCTTCGGTCGGCAAGCGGATCATTTCGTCCGCGGCGATCAATTTCTGGTCCCGCAGCAGGGTGGTCAGCGTTTCACAAAACTTGACCGCATCGGCGTAGGTCATCATCTCGACGGAGTTTCGCTTCCCCTTCCATTTGCTGGGATTCACCCCCATCACGGCTTCGTACAGATTTTGCGGCACTTCATTTTTCGCGATGCTGAACGGTTTTTTCAGCCTCACTTCATGGACCGGTTGCTCGTGCTGTTCCCCCTGCTCACTTCCCATTTGAAACGTCTGCGGGAACTTGCCTTCGCCCGGCGTGATCTCCACCAATTCTTTGACGAAGGTTTCCAGCAAGGCGGCTTTCGCATCGTCAGCGGCAGCCCGACTGACTGCGGCAGATTGCAATGCACAGAGCGCAAGCCCGAGACAACATCTAGTGAGCCAGCAGCAAAGTTTCAAAGGACAGCCCTTCCACGATCCGACGCGACAAGATGTAGGCACATATTCATGAGATGAAGACGTGATCCTAACGGCTCAACGAATCGGTTCGCAACAACGGATGAGGAATCGAAGGACGATCAGCGTGTTTTTGTCGGATGGGGCCAGTTGAGTTAACCCTGCGAAGCTAGCTCTTCGTCGAGTTGATCCAGTAGTTTGACCGTCTCCTGAATCAACTGCGGCAGACCTTTGCCAGAGACGGCGGAAATCACCAGCACGGGCCGGTGAATAGTCTCCGTCAAGAACTCGGCGATGGCGGCTGCGTCTTCCAGTTCGCCTTTCGTCACGACCACAAGTTCCGGCCGCTGGGCGAGGTCCGCATCGTAGAGGCGGAGTTCTTCGCGAATCTTCAAATAATTATCAATGGGATCGGATTGATCATCGGGTTGAGGTTCGACGAGATGCAACAGAACCCGCGTCCGCTCGACGTGTTTGAGAAATTCGTGTCCCAACCCGACCCCGGCGTGTGCCCCTTCGATCAAGCCGGGAATATCGGCGAGTACGAACTGCCTTTCGGTCCCAACGCGAACCACGCCGAGATTGGGCGACTTGGTCGTAAACGGATAGTTGGCGATCTCAGGATTGGCGCGGGTCAATCGGCTTAAGAGAGTCGACTTCCCGGCGTTCGGCTTGCCGACCAGCCCCACGTCGGCGATGACCTTCAACTCCAGAATGACATCGCGTTGTTCTCCCTCTTCGCCGGGAGTGAATTCCCGCGGAGCACGATTGGTCGAATTCATGAAGCGGGCATTTCCCAGCCCCCCTTCGCCTCCCTTGGCGACGACGACTTGCTCATCGTGGCGTGTCAGATCTTTCAGGATGAAGTCCCGCTTCGCATCGCGCAGAATCGTTCCCGGGGGCACGCGGATGATAATATCCTCGGCATCGCGGCCGGTCTTGAGCGATGTCTGCCCTGGCACGCCGTTGTCGGCACGCCAGTCTTTGATGCCCACCAAATGGACCAGGCTGCTGACATTTTCATCGGCCATCAGGATAACGTGGCCGCCGCGGCCACCGTCGCCGCCGTCGGGACCGCCGCGCGGAACGTGTGCCTCACGCCGGAAGCTACAACACCCGGGACCACCGTGGCCGCCGAAACAGGAGATGGAAAGTTGGTCGACGAACATGCGATTTTTGAGCTTTCGTGGAAATTGGCGGCTCATTATCGTACCGCAGTCTGATTTTCGATACCATCTGCGCGGGTGATTTCCTGTCCACAGACCTGAATCGATGGCCGAAACTCCACTATCCGTTGCCGCCCGTCGCGTCATTTATCATGGTCGCGTGCAAGGTGTTGGCTTCCGCGTCACCACCCAGCAAATCGCACGGAACTTTGCCGTCGCGGGGTTTGTGAGAAATCTCGCCGACGGCACTGTGGAATTGATTGTCCAAGGGGACGATCGAGAAATCGCGTCGTTTTTGAGAGCGATCACGGAACGCATGGCGGCGAATCTCAGCCTGACGGATGAGGATCATATTCCGTATGATGAATCGCTGATTGGATTTGTGACTCGCTGACTCCACGCGGAGCCGGGTGAACTCCCCGCGACAGATTAGGCGTTTCAGCCGGACTTCACCGTCCGCACGCTCTCTGCGGTCTGAACAGCTTGACCTCGTGAAATCGTTCCCGAGCACGGCAGTAGATCATTCCCAGCGGGCCTGCGGGCGATTAGACTAAATCGGTGGGTTGAACGAAATTCTCGTCCAACAAACTTGGAGTACGCGGCGTAATCGCAGTGCCCTCTACGTCCCAAAGTTCAGTGCAGTGTATATTGATTGCAGTGTAATTGATCGCAAATGATTCCGGCGAGGTGTGAGATGGTTCAAGGGTGGTTGCTTTCGGGAGTTTTGGCTCAGGCAGCTGAGTCAGCTCCGATCAATTGGACGCCGACGATTATTGTCAGCGTAGGCTGCTTGATTGCGTTGCTCGTGTTCTCTTACACGACTAAGGCAGGCATCATCGCGCGGGCGACGACCAAGGAAGCGGTCCGCCAGCCTGTCTTTTGGTTGTGCATGGGCCTCGCGCTCGTGCTGCTGGTCGTGAATACTTTCCTGCCGTTCTTCTCGCTCGGCGACGACGTGAAGATGCAGAAAGACTGCGGCCTGGCGACGATTCTGATTTCCTCGCTGCTAATCGCTGTCTGGACGGCGAGTACGAGCGTCGCGGAAGAAATCGAAGGTAAGACGGCGATGACGCTCTTGTCCAAGCCGATCACTCGCCGGCAATTCGTACTCGGCAAATACATCGGCATCGTGCAGGCGGTGTTGTGGTATATGATTCCGCTCTCGATCGTGTTTCTGGCATCGATCTACTACAAGGTCGGCTACGATGCCCGCGAAGCCTCGCTGGAAGCGCCGTCGTTCGCCGAGCGGTGGGGCGCGGCCAGCCAGATTATTCCCGGCTTGCTGCTGCTGTTTATGGAAGTCGCCGTGCTGTCGGCCGTGAGTGTGGCGATTTCCACTCGCTTGCCGATGGTCGTGAACCTGACGACCTGCCTGGCGGTGTTCGTCATCGGCCATCTCACCCCCGTGCTGGTGGAAGGTAGCGTCTTGAAGAACGAATTCGTGGCATTCATGGCACGGTTAATCGCGACGATTTTTCCATCGCTGGAATCGCTCAACGTGACAGCGGCCGTGGCGACAAACCGCCTCGTGCCGCCGATTTATCTCGGTCAAGCCGCAATTTACTGCTTATGTTATTGCGCGGCGGCGATTTTAATGGCGTTCATTTTGTTCGAGGATCGAGATTTGGCGTAACAACGCTGGAAAATGACGGCCACACCCTCTCCGGTCGAAATAGTTTTATTGGGCACGGAAGCAGTCCCTGACACTCAAGTTCCAGTCGGGTCCGTCCGTGGCGCAACCATCCACCGTCAGTTCTTTCACCCGCACCTTCGCGAACCGCGACTTGTTTGCCGGTCCGGCACGCTGGTCGTTGGCGTGGTCCGTCCTTGCCGCCGGTTTGCTGGCATGCATGATTCTGGCCGCGGGTCTCCTCCTCGGGTTGCTTTCCAGTGGCGGAACATTGCGTGTGTCTCTCACGCCAGAGGAAACCACACGCTTTCAAGCCCGGACCGGCTACACAATCCGTCCGACGACATCTCCGGCCGCGCTTGATGCCGGCGGGGAGAATGCGGCAGCCGAGAAGAGTGGCGAGAATGCGGCCGAGAGCCACAGCCTGTATCTAATTGAAGAAGAGGGGATTATCGGCAGTGTCTGGCGGTCTCGGGATCACTGGTATGGACCGGCTCTGTCTCGTCTTTATCAACGCGTCAGTCTCCTGAGGCACCACACCTCCGCCATGCTGACGCTGCTGTCGGTCATGATTCTGAGCTGGTTGTTGAGACGATGGTGCCTGGAGCGCCTGGCCGCGCAGAGTGATGTGGCGGCCCAACGCGTCGCTGTCATGTTTCGACGCAATCTTCATCGGCAAGCCTTGCGGCTGAGTCCGGAAGATATCGACGAACACTCCGCGCAATCCGCCCTGGGGTTATTCACCACGCAGGTCGATCTCGTTCGCCAGGAATTGGCCGATTGGATCACACGGTTGACGCGCTATCCCCTGGAGATTTTGTGCGTCTTTGCCATCGCCTGGAGCATCGACAGTCGCCTGACCATCCAATGGGCGTTGCCATTACTTTTATGCTGGGTGCTGATCGAACGCACCGCCGCGCGGGTGGCCCAGACGCGACGTCTGACCAGCGACCGCCTGCGGACCGAAATGCAATCGCTCTCCGAGCAGTTGCTCAATGCCCGACTGGTGCGGGGCTTCGGCATGGAGCAAGTCGAGCACGAGGAATTTCTCAAGCGACTCGACCGCACAACGATTCCCACGAGAGACATCTTCGCCACGGAACGCGAAGCTTGGTGGCTGCGGCGGATCACTCCTTTGATTTGCGCGGCGATGGTCCTGTTTCTGGCGTGGTTGTTGGGGATGAAACTGCTCAATCGGCACGACGAGATGACGTTCGCCGCCGCGGCGGTCTTTGTCCTCTGCGTTGTCGTGTTACTCCGCGCGGCCCAACAGTTGTTGAGTCTGCGCACGGTACGAGAGAACATCGCCGTCGCGGCCGATCAGTTGTATCGCTATCTCGATCGCTTGCCGGCGGTGAGCCAGGCAGTCGGGGCGAAGTTCTTGCAACCGCTGACACGGACGCTGCATTTCGATGCCGTCACCTTTCGCACGCCGACCCAGCAAGTGTTGCTGGATCGTTTGACGCTGAAGCTTGACGCGCGGAAGTCATACGCCGTGGTGTCGATTGATTCTCTCTCAGCGAAGGCTTGGACCTTGTTGCTGCCGCGCTTTCTCGAACCGCAGTCGGGGCGGGTGCTCTACGACGGAGAAGACATTGCGTGGGCAACGCTCGAATCACTGCGGGCCGAAGCCGTGTTCGTCGGCGGCGATGATCCTCCACTGCGTGGAACGGTCCTGGATAATCTGCGGGCTGGGAACTCCCAGTACACGCTGCCTCAAATCACGGAAGCCGCCAAGTTAACACACACGCACAATTTTCTCGTGCGACTTCCCCAAGGCTACGAGACCGTCTTGACCGGCCGAGACGATGAACTCGAAGCCAGCCAGCGATTTCGCCTGGCGCTGGCACGGGCCGTGCTGCGCAATCCGGCGTTACTTATCATTGAGGAACCAACAGCGACGTTCGACGAAGATACGAAGCAACTGCTGGATGACACCTATCAGCGAATTTCCGCGAATCGCACCCTGATCTTTCTCCCGACGCGGCTCTCGACATTGAAGCGCGTCGATCAAATCCTGCTGCTGCAGAACGGACAACTCGTCGCGCAGGGGACGCAGGCGGAATTGGTGAACGTGTCGCCACTGTACCGCCATTGGGAGTATTTGCACTTTAATGAGTTCCGCCGGATGGATGCCGGCCCCGCACGCGTTTGATCTCTGGGGCAACATTTCCATCAAGTCGAGAATCATTTCTCTCCTATGCGAATTCCGATCAGCGACCTCGATGACCCGCGGGTGAAGGCGTATCGAAATCTGAAAGCCAACAATCAGATGCGGGATGGCGAGTTCTTCATCGCCGAGGGAACGAAGATCGTCGAGCGGCTGCTTCAAAGTGAATTCGAGACCGCGTCGGTATTACTCAGTGAGCCGCGTGAAGCGGAGTGGCTGCCCCTGGTCCCGGAGTACGTTCCGGCTTACATCGTGCCTGCGGAGTTGGGCAAGCAACTCGTCGGATTCAGTTTTCATGTCGGCGTGATGGCGTGCGGCAAGCGACGCCCGAATCCAAATCTGGAAACTGTTTTATCGAAGACCGCCTCACGGCTGACGATCGCCGTCTGCCCGAACTGCGACAATCCCGAGAATCTGGGCGCGATCATCCGCATCAGTCGCGGCTTCGGCGTGGATCTGCTGCTGCTGGGGACCGGTTGCTGCGATCCCTTTTCACGCCGCGTCCTGCGTGTGTCGATGGCCACGGCATTACGTCAGCCGATCATTGAATCGTCTGATCTGGCTGGCGACTTGCAGCGATTGCGTACCGAATGGGGCTTTCATTTCTCGGCCACCGTACTCGATCCCGCCGCGCTGCCGTTGTCGCAAGCCGTCCGAACACCGCATTTCGGGCTGATGTTCGGAAACGAGGCGACGGGCTTGACCGAAAAATGGCTGTCGCTCTGTGATGACCAACTGACAATTCCCATGTCGGGCGGGACCGATTCGCTGAATGTCGCCGTGGCCGCGGGGATTTTTCTGCACCGTTTCACTCGCGAAGTGTGATGGGGGTAGCCATACTCGGTCAGCAGGCAGGCGAAATGTCTTCGTCTGCGATGATGGCGTTCCTCAGCCCGGAGTTGCTCGTGCGAAAATTGACCGCGCTGACGTTGTGGCTGCTCTGCGCGGACATCGCTTTCGCCCAGCAGCCGACGGAACCGATTTCCAGCATCGGGTTTGGATCGTGCGCCAAGCAAGACCAGCCGCAGCCGATCTGGGAACCGATCCTGGCCTCGCAACCGCAGGTCTTTCTCATGATCGGCGACAACATCTATGGCGACAGCGACGACATGAACGTGTTGCGTGCCAAGTGGAAGAAGCTCGCGGGTCTGAAGGGATTCCAAGCGTTGAGGAAATCGACCCGCTTCTTCGCCACCTGGGACGATCACGATTACGGCCGCAACGATGCCGGCAATGATTATCCCTTCCGCCGGGAATCGCAGGAGGTCTTTCTCGATTTTCTCGAAGTGCCGGCCGATTCGCCGCGACGGAAGCAAGAAGGTGTCTACCAGTCGGTTGTTCTCGGGCCGCCGGGGCAGCGTGTGCAACTCATTCTGCTGGATACCCGTTATCATCGCAGCCCGCTCAAACCGAACGGCCTGCAACGCGTCGCCGGGAAGCCGTATTTCGGACCATATGCCCCGGAGGAAGATCCCGCAGTTACCATGCTGGGCGAAACGCAATGGGCCTGGCTGGCCGAGCAATTGAAGATCGAGGCGGAAGTTCGCGTGATCGCATCCAGCGTGCAGGTGCTGGCGAATGAACACAACTGGGAGAAGTGGGGGAACTTCCCCGCCGAACGCCAGCGGCTGTTCGACCTGATTCGCGAATCTCAGGCGAATGGCGTGATTCTCATCAGCGGAGACCGTCACCATGCGGAACTGTCTCGCAACGACGATGCCCTGCCCTATCCTCTGTTCGATGTGACTTCCAGCAGTTTGAATGCTCCCGGCAAGACGAAAACCGAACCGAATGCCGACCGAGTCGGCGAGTTGTACTCGGGGGTCAATTTCGGTTGGATCGCCATCGATTGGACGGAGGAAGATCCCGTCATCACCCTGGCCATCCGCGAACTGTCGGGCAAAGCGTTCGTGGCAGACCGCTTTCCGTTAAGTCGCCTGCGCGCCGCGGAGTAAATCAGCTCACTGTCTGCATTGAATGACATCGGAGAAAATATGAATCTGTTCAAATTGACGTCGCTGGCTGTGGCAGGATGCTTGATCACCATGCCCTCTCTTTTCGCAGCCGAGCCGAAATGTATTGAACCGCAACCTAAGTCCGGACAGTCCTTAGCGGTGATGGTGGATGGCGTGCCATTAGTACACACCACGCAAGTTTTCCCTCTCTCAGCGACTACTCCCACCGAACCGTCAGACCAAGTGCGGCAGGTTTTCAGCCGGCTCGAAGAAATCCTGAAATCCGCCGGGTCCAGCACCTCCCAGATCGTGAAGCTGAATGTGTACGTCAATCATCCGTCCGTGACGGCGGTCGTTGAACAGCAACTGGCCGCGAAATTTTCCGGAGCACATAAGCCGGCAGTCAGTTTTGTCACCACGACCCTGCCCGACTTGTCGCATGTCGTCGCGATGGATGCTGTCGCGGCGAGTACCGGCAGCGATCACAAGCAAGCAACACGTCTGACACCAAAAACCAAGGGGCAGCCATCACCCGCAGCCATTCTTCCCGCCGGACCACGCGTCTACATTTCTGGTCAGGCCGAAAAAGGGGACGGCACCCTCGCCGACGCCACACGGCAGACAATGAACAGCCTGTTTGCCACGCTGAAACGGTTGGAGCTGTCTCCAGCCGATGTGGTTGAAGTGAAGGCTTTTTTGACGCCCATGAAAGATTCCTCAATCGCGATTGGGGAAATCCTCAACGCATTTGGCGACGAAACCCCGGCCCCGCTGAGCGTGCTGGAATGGATCGCCGGGGCGAATTCCATCGAGATCGAACTGGTCGCCGCTGCCCGCCCGCGAGACAACGCCCCGGCGTGTGAGTATCTGACCCCGCCCGGCATGACAGCCTCCCCCGTGTTTTGCCGCGTAGTTCGCGCCAACGCGCCGCAGTCGATCTACATCTCCGGTTTGTATGGTTCGACCAACGAACCAAGCGGTGAGGCCGAAGTGCGCGAGTTATTTGCGATCACCGAACGCTTAACGGCCGCGACGGGCAGTGATCTGAACCATCTGGTGAAGGCGACATACTATGTTACCGACAACGATGTCAGCACCTGGCACAATAAACTGAGGCCCATGTTCTACGATCCACAGCGACCGCCGGCGGCGTCGAAGGCGATGGTCCACGGCACCGGCCGCGAGCAGCGCACCATTACCTGGGATCTCATCGCCGTCCCCAAAGCCGCGCCGTAATTAAGCAGCGCGACGTGCCGTTTGACGTGACACTTCGGTGAATACGTTTTCCATCCGGTCGAGCATGCGCTCGATGGGAAATTGTGTGATGGCTTTAGCTCGACCAGCCGCGCCGAAGCGTGAGCGCAGCGAAGCATCTTCCAAGAGCGTGCGGAGTGCGGATGCCAATTCACTCGCCGCTTGCGGGGGAACCAGCAGACCCGTTTCACCTTTGCTCACTGCTTCGCCGATGCTACCGACAGTCGTCGCAATCACCGGCAACCCGCAACTCATCGCCTGCATGATGCTTTGAGGCACCCCTTCGATCCCCCACGACGGCAGCACGAATACATCCAGCGCCTGCAACCAGGGCACGACATCGGTCTGATTGCCGGCGAAGATCGTGCGATCCGTGAGGCCGCATTTCTCGACCCAGGATCGGACCAGATCGCGCGACAACCCATCGCCAATGATCACGAGACCGAAATCGGACCGGTCGAGGAGCTTGCATGCCTCGCACAATACCTGATGCCCCTTTTCCCGGCGCAACGCGGCGACGATTCCGATCAGCGGGCGCGCTGGCGATAGATTTAGTTGCCGACGTGTGGTCGACTGATCGCCCGGTTGAAACCGCGCGATATCGATGCCGGTGGGAATGGAGACACAGCGATCCGGCAAAACACCATTCAGGCGAATCAGCTGATCCCGCATTGCCGAACCGCAGGTCACGACACGATCAGCACCGTGGCGATAAAGCCAATTGGAGCCGGGATTGTTGGGCACCGGCGCGCCTAGATGTCGGGTGCGCACAATGCTCGGCCGGTGTTTCACGGTGCGTGACGCTAAAGAAAACAGCCAACTATCGGTGGAGCTATGCGTGTTGATCACATCGACTGAATTGGCTCCCAGCCAGCGCCGTACGGCCAGCAGCCCTGTCCAGTTTCGTTTCTCCATCGCTAAGACACTGACAGGAATCCTCAGTTCTTCCGCCTTGGCACGAATCTCTGATTTCGCGTTGCACACAATCTGCACATGATGCCCACGGCGAATCATCCCCTGCGATTCCGTGAGAATGCGGACTTCCTGCCCGCCCCACCCGCACGACGATTCGGTATGGACAATTCGCAATGAATTTTTATCGGCAGTCATCGGCTGTGTGACCTGACAGTTGGTGATAAAGCTGCGTCAACTCGCGTTCCATCCGCAGCACCGTGAATGGCTCGATGACGGCGCGTGCGCGTTTTCCCATCTCCGCTGCGAGTGTTTGATCGGCCAGTCTGGAGATGGCCTCAGTCAGTGCGGCTTGATCCAGCGCATCGCAGACGTAGCCGTGTTCGCCCGCTTGAATCACCTCCGCGGCTCCGCACGTCGTACTCGTGATCACCGGCAAACCCGCGGCCATCGCTTCCAGGATGGCATTGGGGAACGGATCGTATAACGGCGGCAGCAGGAATGCATCGGCCGCACCAAGATACTGTCCAACATCCGCCTGCACGCCAGCGAAGTGAATCCGATCGGCAGCATGTAATGTCGTCGCCATGCGTTGGAAACAAGATTGCTTTTTATCTCGTCCGACAACCAATAACTGCGCACGCGGAACTTGCGCCACGGCACGAATGGCGGCGGCTAAGCCTTTGCGCTCCCAGCCAGATCCCACAAAGAGGAACACTGGAGTGTCATCCGGGATGCCGTACAATCGGCGAATTGCGGCACGATGCTGCTTCAAGCGGGGATGAAAGCGGACGGGATCGATGCCATTGTAAATCAAGTGCAGTTTCTCAGGCTTGATGGCAAACCGCCGGAGAATATCTTGTTGAACCATGCGTGAATTGCAGATCACGGCTCGCAAGCCCGGATGCTCGAAGAGTTGCCGCTCGGCCTGCAAAACATAACGGTGATAAGGCTGCCACGCGAGAAAGGTCCGAGTGAAGGGGTTCATCACCCGCCGGCGTTGCTCCAGCCAGGTGGCATGCACTCCATCACCAGCACGATACACCGTGCAACCGGGGATCCGCTCGTGACTTTGCACGATGTCGAATCGCTCAGCGGCGGCCGATTTGAGTGCCTGTTGTGCAAACTTCTGTTCACGACCGATGCGGCCAAAAGCCGGTGGATCGCAGACCAGAACCCGAACCGAATCTGAACGCACTGCGCGCGAAATCAGCGTGACATCATGCCCCTGCTTCGTGAGGATCGCATGCATCCGATCCACAATGCGCTCGCCCCCGCCATCCACGCGCGAGCCTTGCCGCACAAGAGCGATCCTGAGCTGTTGCTGAGATGCCGAGTCAACGCGTCGCAGACGACCGGCGGCGTCTGCATGCGGAGCGACTCTGGACGGGCTTAGATCGTCCTCCGTCGGAATCCGAATAGGCGCGGACTTCATGCCGATTTGCGAAGGTTCCATTTGCGGATCTTACGTTCCATCGCGAGAGGCATGGACATGACGAAGCTGTAGGCCGTATCGGTGAGTGAGATTTCCCCGCCGCTGCCGACCGCTGTCTTGCGAATCGCCACGAGACTGTCGACCTGTCCGACGATTTCGTAATTCGGATTCCGCGCGAGAAATCTGTCAACCGACAATGTGACACCCGGAAACTTCGGGCCGTAATCGTGTAGACAGACGAGGCCATTAACGTTGAGCAGCCGTGTCCAGCGCAAGTCGGAAGTGACGGCCCGGATTTTGTGACAGGCATCGATCAGCATGAAATCAAACTTGTCGCCACGGCGAGTCGCCTCTTGAAAAGCGGCATCACTGGTCGCGATCCGAAAATCAACCGTTTCCGCCGGCAATCCATGACGATTCAGGTTATCGCGCACGATATCGACTTGTGCGGGAAAATACGTCATCCGATCTACGACGACGAATCTCGGCCGAGTCGCATTGGAGTACGAACCCATCATGTGACACAGAGTCCCGCCGGCGGCAGTCCCCACTTCCAGATGCAGACCGCTTCGTTGCTGCTCGGTCAGTAAACGGCGCAGGAACGCTGACTCCGCGGGGGTCATTTCCGCTTCCAGCGTAGTTTCACAGCGACGCATCCGTTGGCTCCCGCTCGATGTCGACTTTGTGTCCGTTTGGCGTTTCATTCAGGCAGCCTTGATTCCGGCCCGGCCGGTGTAATCTGTGCGGTGCAAGAGCATCGGAATGGAATGGGTGGCGAAATACTCGTCCACCGCCTGCCGCGCACCCTGCCAGTGGCCGTAATCGTCGATGATCAGGACCCCGCCCGGCGCGAGCAGCGGATAAAGATGTTCGAGTTCATGCCGCGTGGATTCATACCAATCGGTATCGAGCCGAAGAATGGCGATCTGACCGGGTAATGTGCCGGGAATCGAATCTTCGACTTTGCCACGCACGAACTGAATGCGATTCGAGGGATAGCCGGTCGACAGAATGTTGCGGCGGACCTCATCGAACTCTCCGCGACACCAAGTTGAACCGTTTTCGCCAACTTGTCGCGCGGCGAATTCCGTTCCGATGCGTGAACCATCGAATTTCTGATCTTCGGCTCCCGGCTTAGGCATCCCTTCAAACGTGTCATAGAGGAAGTAATCGCGATCGTGATGGGCCAGGTCTTTCATCGCGAGCAGCGACGACATGACAGCCCCCCCCTTCCACACGCCGCATTCGACGATGGCTCCGGGAATATTGTTCCGCACGATATGCCGGGTCGCTTCCATGAAGGCATAGAGTCGCGACGGGCTGAGCATCGTGAAAGGACGTACGCGATCGAGAATCTCCAGATCGCGGAGAGACAAATCGGGCATGGTTTTGCGCATGTCGCGGGCTTGCCGGCCGCGATTCATGTGCTGCCGGAAAGTCCGCAGTGTCGTCTTCATTTGAGAAATCAAAGTTGCCATGAGTCCAGGTTCCTCAGCATCTCATGCCAAAAATCAGGCTGCTTTCTTGGCACGCTCCGCCAGCAGCCGATACTTCAAAAACGCCCCGCCGGCCATTTGCCGGGCTAGAAACAGTCCTGTCGACCCATCCAGAAAACCCGCTCGAAACACATAGGCCTTCAGAAAATTTCCTACACAATGCGTGTACGGTTCCAATGGTCCCGCGGTTCGCCCCTGGCTCCGCAGATGATCGACCATCATGTGAATGTATTTCGTGTTTCGTTCGACGTATTCATCGAGGTTGTCATAGCTGTAGTGCAGCATCCGCGTCTTCAAATGCCCGACAGCACCTTGAATCTGAATACTTTCATGCGGATTCGTGCCTCCCCAGCGAGACAGCGAACGTCGGAACAGTCGCAATTGATAATCGGGACTCCAGGTTCCATGACGGACTTCGTGCTCCCCAATGAACGATCTCCGGCCGATGCGATAACCGGCACGATCAAACGGTAGTTGTTGAATCTCGTCGATCAAGGAACTCGGCAGAATTTCATCGGCATCCAGCGAAATGATCCATTCATTCCGGCAGAGCGACAGGGCATGATTTTTCTGATTGATAAAGTTGTCGAACGGGCGGTGAGCGATCTCCACGCTCGAAAACTTGCTGGCAATTGCCAAGGTGGCGTCTGTTGAGCCGGAATCCACCACCACGATCTGGTCGCACCACGTCAGCGATTCCAGGCATCCACCGATGTGTGCTTCTTCGTTATGACAGATGATGGCCGCGGAAATCGGCGGCACCGTGCCTGAACTCATCTCGCCGGCCCCTGAGAATCGAACCCTGTCCCGCGTGATCGAACACAGTCACGCATGCTCGAACCCTGTCTGGCATGACTGATACGCGTGTACCACGATTTGCGGAAACTGGTCAAGATCAGTCCGACAAAACCGCCCTCCACGAGCCAGACCCCGCAAATTTTTATGCGGATTGATCTTCCGCTGCCGGGACATGATCCATTACATCACGCAATCAATTCGGCGATGAATGCATCGCTGTCCGCAATCGAGTCGCAGGAAACGTGCCTCCATGACGACGAACTCGCCCGCCTCGCTGGGAGATTACTACGCACAGCACCACCGTACGGGTAAGCGGCTGAATCAGTCGTTCATGGAAAGTCTACGTGCGGGTCTATTTCAAGAATGGATTGGCACGGGAAAAGCCATCCTTGATCTCGGTGGCCGCGATGGTACGTTGACCCGGCATTTCGTAGAGGGCAACCAGGTTGTCATCGGCGATATCGATGTCTCCGCCATGCAGTCTGCTCGTGAGCGGTTAGGCGTTCACACCGTGGAAGTCGATCTCAATCGGCCGCTCCCATTTCCAGACGCCGCCTATGATGTCGTCGTGCTGGCCGAGGTGCTCGAACATCTACCGTATCCACGGATCACGTTCGGCGAAATCCTCCGAGTCCTCAAGCCGGGTGGAATGTTGATCGGCAGCATCCCGCTTGCTTATCACCTGAAAGATCGCTGGCAAGTGATTCGCGGCAAGAAGCTGTGGGTCAATGGTGATCCGACCCACGTTCAATTCTTCAGCTATGATGAGCTGCTGAACTTCTTCGGCGATTACTTCGCCGTGGAATCGGTCATCCCGCTCAAAGGCGGTCGCAAAGCCGCGTGGTTTCCGCGACTGTTCGCCCGCGATGTCGCTTTCCGCTGCCGCAAAGCGGCCTGATCGTTCGTTCGTGCGACGCAGACGCGCGGGGCAAAATTCAAAAGGTCCACGCCCTGCCGGTACGTCGTGGTTCAGTTCGAGAATGTAGAACACTTGCTCCGCAAGTGTTTTTCGCACTTACGGAGCAAGTGTGCTACATTCTGTACCACGACCTGCTGGCGAAATCCGTCGCTGCGTGCTTGCAGTTTCCCGGCACGGACCGTATGAACACAGGTTCGATCTGATCATCTGTCGTGCGGCATTTCAGCCGCGCGGCGACTGCTATCAGAGGGTGTTCATCGCGATTCCCGCATCTGGCTTGAAACTGACGGACCTCGAATGGACGTATCTGAAATCTCGGCGTTGTTCGAGCGCGCGGTCGCGGAGATCGGCAAGGTTGTCGTCGGACAATCCGAACTTGTGGAAGCGACGCTGGTCGCCTTGTTCTGCGAAGGAAACGTGCTGATCGAAGGCGTGCCGGGATTGGGCAAGACGCTGCTGGTCAACACGCTAAGCCGCACGCTGACCTGCCGGTTTCGCCGCATTCAGTTCACACCGGATTTGATGCCGTCGGACATCACCGGCCACTCCATTTACGATATGCAGGAGCGAAAGTTCAATTTCAACGCCGGGCCGTTGTTCACCAATCTTCTCCTGGCGGATGAGATCAACCGGGCACCGGCGAAAACGCAATCCGCCCTCTTGGAAGCGATGCAGGAACGGCAAGTGACGGTTGATGGCGTCACATATAAACTCGAACTCCCGTTCATCACCATCGCCACCCAGAATCCTCTCGAACAAGAGGGAACGTATCCGCTCCCCGAAGCCCAGTTGGATCGGTTTATCTTCAAGCTGCTGGTCGATTATCCGACGCAGCCGCAAGAAACGCAGATTCTGGAGCATTACGCGCAAGGCCGAGATACACGCCAGCTGGACCACTATGGCCTCCATCCAGTGATGACGGCCGAGCAAGTGGTGGAAGTGCAGAGGGCCATTGTGCAGGTGATCGCCGAACCGTCGATCCTGAATTACATCACATCACTGGTGGCGCGGACACGTACCTGGCCGACGATTGAAGTCGGGGCGAGTCCTCGGGCCAGTGTGAATCTGCTGCTGGCCGGTCGTGCTTTGGCTGCCTGTTCGGGACGCAATTTCGTCGTGCCGGACGATATCAAGCAACTCGCCCCCTGGGTGCTGCGGCATCGCTTACGGTTAAAACCCGAAGCCGAAATTGAAGGGTTGTCAGCCGAAACAGTGATTCAAGACATCATTGAAGGCGTCGAGGCGCCCAAAGCATGATGCCCCGGATGCGGTTGCTGGCGCTGATGATGCTGGCGGGAATTCCGCTGGCCATCGGTGTATTGCTCCCGGCCGTCTCCCCCATCGGCGTGCTGGTGACCTTGGCCGTGACCGCGGCGGCTGTCGCTGATCTGCTGGTGTCCCCCTCGCTCCGCAAAGTCGATGTGTTACGCGACGTGCGTGATGTGTTGAGCGTCGGCGCGCGGAATCCCGTCACCATCGGATTACGGAATCGAAACGGGGCAGCCGTCGTGCTGACCGTGCATGATGAACCCCCATTACCTGCGGAATGGTTTGATCTCCCGTTCAACGTTGAACTTGCCCCCGCACAGCGAACCGCGACGACTTACCACGTTCTGCCGCAGCGCCGAGGGAAGAATCAGTTCGGCAAAGTGCATTTGCGGATGAAAAGCCGTCTCGGTTTATGGTATCTGATCGATGAGCGCGACCTGACCCGCGAAGTGCGAATTTACCCCGATATTCAGGCGGTGCGGAAGGTCGAATTGCTGGCTCGTCAGAATCGGCTTGCGGAAGCAGGCGTCCGGCTCTCACGCATCCGTGGCCGCGGCTCGGAGTTCGACCGGCTGCGCGAGTATCGTCGCGAAGACGAGTACCGCAGTATCGACTGGAAAGCGACAGCCCGGCATCAGGAACTGGTGAGCCGCGAGTATGTCGTCGAGCGGAATCAGAATGTTCTGCTTCTACTCGACTGCGGCCGCTCGATGTGCAATGAAGCTGGCGGTGTCTCGCATTTTGACCGCAGCTTAAACGCGGCGATTCTGCTGGCGTACGTCGCCTTACGGCAAGGTGATACCGTCGGCGTGCTCGCCTGCTCGAACCGGCTGGAACGCTGGGTTCGGCCGATGCGCGGACTCGGCAGCATCGAATCGTTGATCAGTCAGACTTACGATCTGACACCTCGTTACGAAGCGACCGATTACGCGCTCATGGTCGAGGAGCTGCAACGCCGCTATCGCAAGCGGTCGCTGGTCATTCTGCTGACACACGCCTTAGACGAACTTCATCTCCAAACGATCAGCGATCACGTTCGCCAGTTGAGGTCGCCGCATCTGGTGTTGTCGGCGTTCTTGCAGAATGTCCCATTGATGAACCGCATGCAAACGATTCCGGAAACGGACTTGGAGGCCTTTCAAGTGGCGGCCGCGGCCGAGGTCGTGGCTTTGCAGGAAATGCAGTTGATGAAACTGCAAAAGACAGGTCTGCTGGTGATCGACGCCGCTCCCGAAGGTTTATCGGGGCAGGTCATCAGCCGCTATCTCGACATCAAAGCCCGGCACCTGTTATAGCCTGCGAGAAGTTCCACACGCGAGTTCAGCTCGCTTCACCAATCTCGTCATAGGTGAAGTACTCGTAGAACAAGCGACCGATCTCGTCACTCAAGCGGGCCAGATAGCGAGATTTGAAGTTCTGGTACGTTTCGTCAGACGCCGCAACCGGCTGATGAGTCGGGAATTTCGAGACCTTTTCCGTGGTGTAGATTTTTTCCGCATCACCACCTTCGTCCATTTTCCAGACGCTGACCACCGCCTCAGCCCGACCGCGGTAAAGATTCGCGCTGTCGTCCTCATACAACGAGAATTCGTTCAGATCGATGTAAACGACATAAGATGCCTCGAAGAATTCGCCGATCTCCGCCGGCTTGTCCCATTCCTTGTTCTCGTCGAGCCACGCCCGAACCCGGTCCGGACTGACGACCTTGATCTTATGCTGATGCAGCCGGAACGACACGAACTTGGCGACTTCGTGATCAATATCCTCGAAGCTGTAGCGAATGTCGGTCGGCGCGTAGCAGACGATGGCAACCGTGACATCCTTATCCGTCAACGACTCCTTCGTCTGAGCATCGAAGTCCGGTTCAATCGACGGCGGCCCGCCAATGAGGTAACCCAGAAACAGCAGATAGCTGCAGCCGGTGGATGTCGACAGCAGCGCCGACAACATGATCCATGTGGTTAGTCGCAGCAGGAATCGCTGTCCGCAGATGGCAGAATGAGTCAACATGACGAAGCCTTCCTTGGCGAATCGTACTCGACTGTAAATGATGCGGTGTATCGCTAAATGTCCCAACCAGGACGATGGTCGTAGAACTTGTGCGAGATCTGATCGCTGACGCGGTGCGTGAACTCGCGGCGGAAAATCTCTTCGGAATGCGTGACATCTGAAATCGGCGTATGCGGCGGATAGACGGTCGAAAATTCTTTCGAGTACACGGCCGACGCCATCCGTTCCTCATCCAGCTTGGCGACGCGGAACACGCGCACCATGCCCAGAGCCTTGCCGCGCAGCAGCCCGGCACTGTTTTCCTCGCGGCAGCGAAATTCATTGATGTCGATCCAGGCGATGTAATCGGCGTCGAAATCGCGGGCCAGTTCGTTCGGGTCCGACGGCAATCCGCCATGCTCATCGAGCCAGTCCGCGACTTTGTCCGGTTCAATCACCAGGACACCTTCCCGCTTCAGTTGCCGTGTGACACCGTCGATCAGGTCGATCGTCAACGTCGACATATCAGAATCGACAACAGCGGGTGTCGAGCAGACGATGAGCAACCGGTGTTTTCCCTTGGTGAGGTCGACATGTGTGAACGAAGTGAATTCGGCGGTCAGCAGCGGATCGCCGAAGATCATCTTCTGGCCCATGAGAAGCAGCGAGCAGCCGGACATATTGAGTCCGACCGCGGCCGTCAAAAGCCACAACGAAGTTCGCAGCGCAGGCCTCATGAGCAACATCCTTGTGGATTCATGACGGAAGACCACGCGGCGTTTATCGCCACATGCGAAAAACCCAGACGGCGAGCGTTGTGCAAGAAACGCTGACCACGAGAATCAGCAGAGTTTCGAGCGGAGCCGCCACGCCGATGGTGACACCTCGCCAGGCACTGAGCCACAACCAGGGAATCAGCAGTGCGCATACGACGCCGAGCAGCACTCCGGCCGGGTTGGCGCGGGCCGCGGCCATCCACCGGCCGCGCGTCAGATTGGCGAAGCAGGTCGTCATGCCGCAACCAGGACAAGGTCGATTCCATAGCGTTTGAACCGTGCATTCCGGCAAGCCGAATTGTTGATGCGTGCCGAACCCCCGCGAATCGGGCGTCAACGATCGTGCCAGGGCGAAGCCGGCGACAAGCACGAGGCTCGCAGCCAACAGGCCCCAGCGACCGCGCCGAGACAGCGGGTGGCCGGTGGATTGATACATGAATGACATGGGTGATCGAGGAGAGGCAGGGTCTTACCGGTTCCGTGAGATTCCGACAAGGCGTGATCGTCTCCCTGCCGTTCTCCTTCCTCAGTTTAATCGACGCCCATGATCAAGTACGGCGAAATCTGCCGAAAGCGGCTGTCATCATTGACAATCGCGGGCGGGCGGGCGCTACTGGCGGATTGCCGTTGTGGCAGAATGGTTTTCAGTGTGACCAATTTCAGGCGAATTTGTTGTCATGGGACGTTTTACGACAGCCCTACGAGCGTTTTTTCGATCCTTGAGCGATGCCGAGGTGGCGTCACAAATCGAGTCCGTACTCTCCGGGCGGACATTACCGGCCGCTGCCCCATCCGTTACCCCACCAGTCGAAAAGCCGATCTCCCCCCCGCCGGCTGCTCCTTCAAAAGCCCCAACTCAAAACCCCGCGGTGACTTTGCTGGCTGCGTTGCAGCGAGAAGCGCGGCTGGTCGACTTTCTGCAGGAAGATCTGTCCGGTTATGCCGACGAACAAATTGGCTCTGCCGTGCGGGATATCCAGCGCGACAGCCGCAAAGTACTCGACCGATTCTTCGCCCTGCAACCCGTCCTGGCCCATGAGGAAGGTGCGCTGGTCGACATTCCCGCGAACGCCGACCCAGGCAAGTTCCGCCTGACTGGCAAGCCAATCGAGACCGGACCGCGCCGCGGAACATTGCAACACCACGGCTGGGACGCCACACGGTGCGATCTGCCGCAATTCACCGGCTCAGCATCCTCGGCCGGTATCGTGGCCCCGGCGGAAGTGGAATTGACGTGACGCCCCCATGTTACACATCGTTGGCATTCGCTAATGCTTGTCAGTGGATGCCGGGCCTGGTCGCACGTCCGGACTCGGCCCGCATCGAATCGCAAAGTTTGAAAGACGAAGTGTTATGACCGCGCGCTATGTCATCGGCATCGATCTTGGCACCACGAACAGCGTCCTGGCGTATGCGCCGCTGACGGGGGACAAGGCCGAGGTCCAACTGCTCCCCATACCCCAACTCACCGCGCCGGGTACGGTCGAATCTCGGACGATGCTGCCGTCGTTTCTGTATCTGGGGACCAAGGCCGATGCCGCCGGCAATGCGTTCGACTTGCCGTGGAGCAGCGGACGCGACTTTGCCGTGGGAGAATTGGCCCGCCGTCAATCGGCCGAGTACCCGGATCGGACGGTGAGCGCCGCCAAATCGTGGCTGTGTCACAGCCGCGTCGATCGTCATCAAGCGATTCTGCCTTGGGGAGCCGGAGACGATATTCCTAAGGTGTCTCCCGTCACGGCCTCGCGGCGGTTTCTGGAACATCTCGTTGCGGCATGGCAACTCGCGTTTCCAGAGACGCCCCTCGCCGAGCAGGTCGTCGTCCTCACGGTGCCGGCTTCATTTGATGCCAGTGCGCGCGAACTGACGCGCGAAGCCGCCGGGCAGGCAGGCCTACCGGATTCGATGATCCTCCTCGAGGAACCGCAAGCCGCCGTCTATGCCTGGCTGACCAGTCGGGGCGATGCTTGGCGCAAGTCGCTCGCTGTCGGTGAAACATTGCTGGTCTGCGATGTTGGCGGCGGCACGACCGACCTCACGCTGGTTGGCGCAACCGAAGAGCAAGGCGAATTGATGCTCCGCCGGATCGCCGTCGGCAACCATCTCCTCGTGGGAGGAGACAACATGGACCTCGCGCTGGCCCATCATGTCGCCGGCCTGTTTGCCAAGAAGGGCGTGAAGCTCGATCCGTGGCAATCGGTCTCGTTATGGCATTCCTGCCGTACGGCGAAGGAAACATTACTGGCGGAATCCGGGCCGAAGAAGCATCCGATTTCCGTACTCGGCCGCGGCAGCAAATTGATCGGCGGAACGGTGACGGTCGATGTGGATCGCCAGACCGTTGCGGACCTGCTCGCAGATGGTTTCTTATCGCGTTGTCAGCCGCAGGATCGCCCCCACAAGTCACGCATATCGGGATTTCAGGAACTGGGATTACCCTACGAAGCCGATACCGCCATCACACGGCATCTCGCCGGCTTTCTCCAAAGCCACGGCACGGACGACGGCGAACCGCTGCGTCCCACCCGCGTGCTCTTCAACGGCGGAGTCTTCAAGGCACATCTCTTTCGCGAACGGTTGATGGAAACCCTCGCCAGTTGGTTTCCCTCGCAGCCACCCAAAGTCCTCGACGGTGTGCATGACCTCGATCACTCCGTCGCTCGGGGTGCCGCGTATTACGGCTGGGCGAAACGCCACGGCGGTGTCCGCATTCGTGGCGGCACGGCCCGATCGTATTACATCGGCATTGAAACAGCCGGCCTGGCGATTCCCGGTGCGCCGCGGCCCCTGCGTGCCTTGTGCGTCGTCCCGTTCGGGATGGAAGAAGGGACCGAGCTGGACGTCCCGTCTGATCCCATCGGCCTGATCGTTGGCCAAGCGGCTCAGTTCCGTTTCTTCAGCTCATCCGTTCGCAAAGATGACCAGGCGGGCGTGCGTTTGTCGGCATGGACTGAAGACGAGCTGCAAGAAACAGATTCGCTGGAAGCCACGCTGCCGGCGGATGATGCCGAGAATGAGCACTACGTCCCCGTCCATTTTCAGACACGCATCACGGAACTGGGCCTGCTGGAATTGTGGTGCGTCAGCGCTCGCGGTGCGGGGAAATGGAAACTGGAATTCAGCGTACGCGAACCCGAATCGGATTAACCATTGTCAACCACGATGGAACAATGATCAGAATCCCAAGACCTGGATTTCCGACAAACCGGTGTAAGCGTTGCGATTCCAGATGTCCGCCGCTTTCAGCTTCAAGTAGCGGCCCGTCACGCACGGAACGGTGATCAGGACCCCATAATCGGCAGGTTCGTTCACGCCGGGAGCCATCGGGACGATGCCGGACGTGACGGGAGTGAGTGCCGTGGGCGTCGGGCTGACGAAGATTTCCGCCCGCTTCCACCCGCGATAACCGCCGCTCGCCTGATTAAAGTTCCACAGGATGACCCCCGTGACCGTTTTCTCCGCGCCGAGATCGAGCACAATTTGACTGTCGAGTTCCACCGGGTGATACCACATCGTCTTCAAATCATTGGAATTCCAGACGCCATCCAACACCGCCTTGCCGGGACTGTCCGGGTACTCGCCCGAGACGCTCACAACTTCCAGACCGGCCAATGGTTCCGGGACAATCAGTCCGAGCGACACGGAAGCCAGTCTCGCCGCTCGCGCGGTCTCTGGTTCCGGCGCAGCCCGCAACGCTTCCAGGCGGGATGGCAATGCCGCCAGTTGCTGTGCTTGCTCGACCGTAATCTCCGCTCCCATGCCTCTTAACGCTGTCAGGTCGGATTGATCATGTCGTCGCACGGACGCGGCAATACACATCAAGGCCGTTGGCAGTTCCGCGTTATCCTGAAACAGGTTCGGCAACATGGCGAGTAACGTCTCTGCGGGAGGATCAGACACCTGGGACAAAGCCGTCAACACGGCGGTCCGCTGGGCTGGTTCGGTGGAACCGGACAAGGTCTTCAACAACAACGGCCCGGCCCCCTCTTCGGAGATGCGACCCAGTGTCGCGATCACTTCCGGCCAACTCTCCTGTTGATCGGGGCGTTCCAGCAGTGAGACAATCGCCGGCAAAATGACTTGCGGCCTTCGCAATTGCCGGAGTGTCTCGAGAATGTTGACCGTCCGTTGTTTCTCTCCCGGCTCACGCAAGGCGGCAATCAACAATGGGGCGGCGGCTTCGGGTTCTTCGAGCAACTGATTCTGAGCCGCACGAAACTCCGCGCGATCTTTAGAGCCAACTAATTTCATCCACGCGCCCAGTTTCCGCTGCGCTCCACGAATTCGTTCAATTTCTTCGCGATACTTCGCCAGTTGTTCCCGCTGCTCATCGTTCGGATGCCGAGCCGCCGCTGTTTCCGCGGCGATGACGGCCTCATCGAACGCGCCCGTTGCCATCAACTCCGGAATTCGTGCCAGCGCCGCCTCGCGCGCGGCGGCATTCTCCGCATCGATCATCCCGGCGAGCTTCGCATCCAACTCGGCAAGTTGTGCCTGCTCATCCTCGGACAGTTTGTCCGAGCCGCGTAATTCGTCCAAAGCCGACCGCGCGGCCACCAATTGGCCGTCCGACAATGCCGCTGCCGCCTGCTGTAGAAACTCCGCTCCCCGAGGCATAGGTGCGGGCGTCTCCACGACTGGTGCCGACTTTTCGCCGTCAGAAACATTCGTCGGGGGCGCAACGACTGATGGAGCCTGCGCCGGTTGCTGTGAACAACCTGTCGCCATCAATGTGACGATCAGTCCGGCAACGATTCGTTCACTTCGCGGCATCACATCGCTTTCGAGTGCGGAAATCTCAGAATGGGAACCAGATCAGTCTTTTTTCGCGCCGCCCAACGTGACGGTAATTTTATAGTTCGTTTGCAGATGAGCGTGAGCCGTACTCGCCGGGCCGGAGGTCGGGTATTCCTTGCAGACCTTTTGAAACGCGAGAATTGCTTTTTCTTTGAGGCCCTGCTCTTCAAACGTGCGGGCCGATTCCAATTGAGCCGATGGAGCGGCATTTTTGTCCGACCGAATAATGCCGCCGTAAACCAACAGAGCTTCGCCATATTCCTTCAACGCCCGATGGCAGTTTGCCATGCGGAAGTGCGTATCGGGATAATTCTTGTTGCACTGGCGGTAGAACTGGATTGCTTCTTTGTATTGTCCCGCATGGTGATAGGCGTCGGCCAGGGCGAACAGCCAATCATCGAGGTGGTCGACATCCTTCTGAATCAGTTCGGTGTAGATCTTGATCGCCTCACCGTAATTTTGAGCGTAGTGCCGCCAGGTGTTGCCTTCCTCACCGATCCAGCGATACTGCTGTTCCTGGTCATCGCCGCTGAGTTGCCGAAACGCGCGGGCTGCCTGCTCATAATTCTTCTGTTGACGGAAGCTGTGGGCGATCTGATATTTGCCGTCGTTCTTGTTTTCCATCCGAGCGAAGACCACGCGGGCCTGTTCATAATCGCTGACCGACTTATGCCATTCCCCCAATCGCAGCAGGGTTTCATCAGCCGTCCCGAACTGTTGCAGAATCTGTTCGTAGGTCGCTGCCACTTGCGGCTTGCGATTCAGCGCGGCATGCACGTCGGCCATCGCATACCAGCATTTTCGCGCCGCGTCTTTCTTCGCCGGATCAGCGATATCCTGTGGCGTCTGTTCTTTCATCCAGGCAATCGTTCGGTCGCCCAACTTCTCTGCCTGCGCGGCCGTCTTGACGTCCGCGGCCAGAGTTCGTACCGGCCCCATGACAAGCGATAACGTCTGCTGCGGCAAATCGACCGCTGTGTAAGTTGTCGTGAGCGCTTTCACGCCGTCATCAAACGCCCCCTCGCCAAAACTGACGGCCGCCAGTTCCCGCGAGGTCTGCACACACACCTGGGCGACATAGGGATCATCGCGTTTGGTATCAAACGTCAAACGCCGCATCATCGCCAGTTGCGTCCCCGTATCCATTTCCGTGCGGGCCAACTCGACCAAGTCGCGGGCAGCGTATGCGGCGGCTTCACTGGCGTCGTACTTTTGCAGGACTTCTTTATATGCGGCTTTCGCCTTTTTGACTTCGCCCATGCTGCGCAAACTGTGTGCGATGTAATACGCCGAGGCCTTCGCGTCTGGCGATTCGGGCCAATAATCGATCACGGTCTGAAAACCCTCTTTGATCGCCGTGTTAGTCTTTTTCAGATTCACCTGGCAGATGGCCCATTTCATCTGACAGTACGACGCCACCGCGCTCGTTTCGTACAGCGTGACGAATTTCTCGTACTCATCAGCGGCGGCCTTCCACTCCCCCTTGTCGTAAAGCTGATCGGCGATCTTCAACTGATAGCGTTCGGCTTCGCGCACTTGGGGATAGCGTTTCAGCGCCAGTTGATCGAGCCGTTCCGCGCGGGCATCGCATGGAATCAGGATCGCGAATATCGTGAGCGTCTGAGCAACGCTTCGCAGCAGCGCAGGATGCATCATTTTTTCATTTGTCCTTCGCGCCATTTGGCGTGTTCCGCGTAGGCGTAAAAGATGACGTTCGTGCCCAATTGATAGCACGATTCGTAAATCTCGCGTGAGACGCCGGAATGGTCGTCGGTCCACGCGTCGCCGATGTCGCCCGGATGGTAATAACAGACCCAGCGGCCATCGACTTTCCACCCCAAAGCCGCGGTGCCCCCATGTGGGGCGACATACGGCAGATACGGAATCGGGTAGGGAATGCGGTGAATCACATCATCGAGCGGAATCTGGACCGGATCGACTTGCGGCAGCACGCGGCGCATGAGGCTCACGAACTGGTTGTGAAAGTGAGCGCTGCCCCCATTGTCCCCAAACAGCATGCCATGCTTGTCGAGGAGATATTCCCGCAGAATCTTGACTTCGTCGTTCGAGACATCAATGTTCCGTTCGCCGGTCAGGTAAACCAGCGGCACAGCTTTCAGCGGGTTCATATTCGCCAGTTGGGAAATTCGCCGGGATGACGTTCGCTCGGCCACTTTCATGCCGGGAATCCGTGTGCCAAATTCCACCAGCATATTCACGTCGGAACCGATCCCGAAATCCTGATCCCAATCGCCGCCGTTGTATTCCAGGCGGACGAATTCCACCTTGGCACTCTGGTTGGTGCCCCCAAAGCCCGATCCCTCGCCCTTGCCATAACCAACCTTGTAGGCGTGCTTGGTCAGTTCCTGGTTGATGACTTTAATATCGTCGATGTCTTTAACGTTGAACAAAATCGCACTGAAGGGGTTGATCACGAATCGCTTACGGATGACCTTCTGAATCTGGATCTGCTGAGCGATTTGCTCTTGCTCGCCACCCCCTGCCGGCAGATCGAAACTTTCCTCGCAGCCGCCAGCCTGAGTCAGCAGGATGCTCAACATCCAGAAGCCAAACGAGTAACTGAGCAACGCGGTGAGCGATTGACCAAGGCCTGGGCTTTTTCGCCCGTAATACCACGCGGCGACATCCAGCGGATTCCAGATCCGTTTGTGCGGCGATGGCTCGCCCGCCGATTTGCGTGCCTGCTGATAACGGTACGATGCCTGGTCGATCCCCCAGACAACCCACGCCAGGCCCGTCAAAAAGACGAGCCACAACCCCGTGTTGGCCACACCAGATCGCCATTCATGCAGCGCGAGCGCCTCGCTTGTGTAGACCGCGAGCTGCCACCAGAAAATCAGGCAGACACTCGTCACAGCGGCGATTTGAACATGATTGTGGCGACGAACCGGCTGCGTACTCCACCAGATCCACGCCAGCGTGATCGGCAGGCTCAGACCGAAGATCACTCCCTGAACGATGCCGGCGGCATCTTCCGGCAACAGCGGTCCGTACCGCCAATGCCCGAACGCAAGCACCCAGACCGCGAGATAAGCGATCGTGCCGATCAGCCCCGTTCGAGGGTAATGTTCTTGTTTGCCCGACATCTCAACATCTTCTGCTAACGCGTATCGCCGTGCCTACTTCACACCATCCAGCAAATTGTCCAAATCCTTCTCGCGCGGATTCACGCCCGCGGGAGCCACTTTCGTTTCATCGAGTCCCATTGTCTTCTGGGCTTTTTCCACATCAACGCCGGTCGGTACACCGGAAGGAGTTGTTGTTGCCGCGGATGCGTTGGTCACCGGCGTTATTGCAGGCGCGACGGCGGCTGGTGCTTGAGCGACTTTGGACTTCTTCGGTTGCGGCGGCCCCTGCGTGAAAAAGGGTACGACAGTCAGAACCGCGAGCAAGGCCAGCGTTCCCAGGGTTGCCTTGATCATCGCCTGCAACAGACTCGTTTTGCCGAGTTCGCCTAATAGCTCTTTGGAGCCTTTGCCTTGATGCAGGCGGAGAAAGTCTCGCAGCTCCTGCACCGATTGCGTCCCGGCCGACTTCAGCCGGCGGACATCGCCGACGGCACTGGTCAAAGGTGTCGTGACCTGCTCTGCACGTCGTTGGGTTGAATCCATCATCGCTAATCCTGTCAGACGAAAGTCCGAAAAATTACAGCCGCTGCTCTTCCACCACATGCACCAATTCACCGCCCGCCAGGCTGACCGCTTCAATCACCGGCTCGAACCGTTGAGCCAGCGTTTCCTTGTGAATCTTCAGCAGTACGGTTCGTTCGCCATTCGGCCGCTTGCCCAGTAGCTTCTCGATGCGCCCGGCGAGATCGCTGATGCCCAGTTCGCGGCCGTTTAGATAGAGCTTATTCTCGTGATCAATCACCACGGACACGATGGACTGCCCCGACGTTTTGAGATTCTTCGCCTGAGCCGGTGCCCACTCCAGATGGCTGTCATCCTGCGACTTCGCGAGGATGACGAAAAAAATCAGCAGGTTGAACGCGATATCCCCCATCGCCGTCGCGGGGATTTCAGCCTTCAAAGGTTTGCGGGCAATCTTCATGACCACTCGCTCCCCGCGATCGTGGCACTCGATTTTGCATTTTGCATTATCAGACATGCCACGGCGATTGCACCGTCAAGAATCCGCTGACTGTCATGCCGTGTGGGCACACTCTCCCTATCGAAAGCCGTGGGGAGCGCTCGCCCCCTCTCTATAACCCTCTCCCCCGTGGCGGGAGCAAGGGGACTTGAAAAAGTCAATCTACGGCACTGCGACTTCACGTTCTTCCTCCAGTTGCAACGTGATGACGCCGCCCAGGTCTTCGATGCGGCTCGTGAACTCGATCCATTTGGTATAGGGCACGTCCTTGTCGCTCTTGACGATGACGATGCGTTCCTCGGGTTGGGATTTCCCCCGCAGTTTGTCGGTGATCTGCGCGTCGAATTGTGCGGGTAACGAAATCTCGCCGTTAATGATCACCGCGCTGCGCGTCAATTTCACTTCCAGATTCTGCTGCTCTTCCTGCGTTTGGGCGTTCTGTTCGCTGCGGGGCAACATCTGCTGGCGGCCGCTGTCCGGCTGGGTCGATGCGCAAACGAGAAAAAAGACGATGAGATTGAACGCAATGTCCCCTGTCGCCACGCCGGGCGGTTCCGAGAGATACTTTTGTCGCCGTCGTCGTCCGATTCCCATGATCGCTGTCTGATCCTCGAGTCGCCGCTATCGTCCGGCCGCTTCCGCCTGTTCGAGCGCCATTTGCAGGGTGACGCCTTCGATCAGTTCCGTCGCCGCCTCTTCCACTTCCAGCACGAATTCGTTCACCACGCCGGTGAAGTAATTGTAAGCGACATACGCCGGCAGACCGACAATCAACCCAAACGCCGTGGTGAGCAAGGCGACGCTGATGCCTGCCGACGCGGCTTCCACGATATTCGTTTCGCCCATCTGCTCGACGATATCCTTGAACGATTCGATCATCCCAGCGACCGTGCCGAGAAACCCGACCGTCGGCGCGGCACTCGCTACGGTCGCAAGAATCGGCGTATGCTTCTCCAGCGCGGCAATCACATGCACACCGTAATCGTCCATCGCCTTTACCACCTGCTCTTCGATTTTGGCGGCATCGTAACCCAGTCGCCGCAAGATCAGAAACTTACGCAACCCCACGGCGAGAATCGCGGCGACCGGGCCTTGCGCGTCCTCACACTTGCGCAACGCCTCTTCAATCTGATCGGCTTGCAAGAGCAGCAGGACTTCCTGCCGTAATTTGCTGGAATCGGTCCGCAGCATCTTCAGACTGCGAAATCGCTCGATGATGACCCCCGCCGCGATGATCCCCATGATCAGGATGGGCCACATGAAAATGCCCCCCTCGAACATCATGCCGAGGGCACCGCTGCTGAGGAACTGCTTGAGCCAGGACGGCCCACTTTCCTCGGGAGGCGTTTCCGTTGCGGCCGTGGAAACCGCTTCCGCAGCGGGTGGAGTCGCCACCGGAGATTCCGCCGGCGCGGTGGCTACCGGCGCAGCCGCAGTCTCCGGCGTTTCCGCTGGAGCGGCCTGGAGGAACAAACTCAAACTGACGAGCCAGAGGTGCATCATAGAACGATTTTCACATCCCGAATTTCAGACCAACACCAATTTCCACAAACGTCGCCATCACTGATTTTCAATCGCATTCGCTTCGGACTCGAACTGCTGCAACATCTCGGGCAACGCCAGTCGTCCACGGGCAAACTTGGCGGCTTCACTGGCGGGGAAGTCCCAGCGGCAGCGGTTGTATCGCCGGAATGCCTCGGAAATATTGTTCGCCTTACGGAAACTTTCGCCGGCCCAGAATAGGGAATCCGCCGTCAGGGTATCTTCCGGGAACTCTTTGGCGAAACGATCGAACGATTTACCGGCCTCAACATAATCTTCCGCTTTGTAGAAACATTGACCGATGCGGAAGGCGATCCGCGAGGCGTGCTGATGGCCGTCGAATTTCTCGATGAACTTTTCACCGACTTGAGCCGCGATCCGGAACTCTTCCGCTTTATAAAAGTGATCACAGATGCGGATCATCACGCTGGCGATGAGCGGGCTTTTGGGATATGTCGCCGCTAGGGTGACATAGGCTTCCAGCGCATCGTCGAAATCGCCCCGCTCTTCATACGCTTGCGCCAGCTTGTACTGCGCATCCGGCGCGAGCGCATGTTCGGGGAACTGATCGATGATCATCCGGTAGGCGGAGACTGCCTCGTTCCAATCTCCCAATTCCTGCGAAAACTGCCCCAGTAAGTAGGCGATGCGCGGGACATACTTCGGATCGGGATAATCTTCCATCACTTCGCGCAGCACCCGACGGCCGGCTTCAAGATCCTCTTTTTGATCAACCGAACGGTCGAGTTGCTTATGACTCTTGAAGAGTTCAAAGTAGCTTTCCGCGATCGTGAATTTCGTTTCGACAGCGAGCTTTTCGTCGTTAAAGGTTTTCGAGAATGCGGCCACCAGGCCATCGGTCCCGATGACGACCGGCGCTTCAACGACCGATTCCAGTGTTCCTTGCTCGGTGCTTGCTGCTGGGTCGCGGTAAGTCATCTTCAACGTGTCGCCGAAGTAGCATTCGATCACCGGCTCATCGAGATCGAAGTTGCCCGGTTCCGGTTTCTCCGCCGACAACATCGTCACTGAACCGGTGAAGATGCCCGAGTGCGCCAGTGTTTCTTCCAGAGGCACTTTTTCCTGATCGCCGAACGCCGTGGTGATCTCGACTTCCACGACATCCCGTTCATCTGTCCGGTCTTGATCGGGATCGCTGACCATCAGGAACAGCTTCTCGCCGACATGCAGATCGGCAATATCCTTCTCGTAATCCCGGTCGGTTGAACGCAGCTTGCCGTTGGAAATCAGACGTGCCTGGGCTTTGAGCAGCTTCGGGCTGTTCTTCAGGGTCAACTCATCCTGATACCCGGCGACAATCGTGTCTTGACCCGTCAGATTTAATACCCGTGTTACGAGGCTGACATCATTCACGCCGGCTTTGCCGTTCTCGGAAACAGTCCCGCCAATCAAGTTGCGGGGCATCTCCGCCGTGACAGGAACTTCCTGCGGACTGTTCTTGCCGCCCAATTGCATGATGACCTGGCCGATAAAGCGTCCCTCTTCCAGAGCCAACGCATCTGCCAGGGAAGCGGGCACACTCTGAGCCGCCGGATCGAATGCCCCCGAAACCACGCATCGCACATCGACCATCGCCCCCGTCGGCGTGGCGAGTTTGACGATGACTTCACTGCGGCTGTCCCGCGCGGCATCCGGGTCGACGACCTCCACTGTCAGCGGGGCTTCAAATGCGACATGGCTCACTGCCTGCTCGCGCGGCGGTGAATGATAGATGAACTGCGGCGGGACGGATTTGTCCTTGCTGCCGGGAATCACCCGTGTCTCCAGAATCCGCACGCGGCCGGCCGACGGCGTGTTGCCGTACACGACGGCCTCGCGCGGGACGGCATGCCCCGGGAACGTGTTCTGCGAGTCGATGTAACGAATGTAGATTCGATCACCGGCTTCAATCCGAATCTTGTCTTCCGCCTCTTCGGCCGATGTGTCAATTTCCTTGCGGAAGCGGCCGGTGTAACTTTCCGTCTCGGTGGCCACGAACTCCACCGGCGGGTTGTCGTTGACAATAATGTCGAATTTGACCGTATCCTGCTCGGCTGACTGATCGAGATCGTAATCGATGATTTCAACAATAAATCGATCACCGGGCGACACGCGCATCACCTGCTTGGCAATCTCCCGCACCGTACCGTTCTGATCCCGCTCGAAGTCGTACTGCATGGCGGAGACATGGGCGTTGAAGTACGTCGCCGTCAGCTTCTCGGTCAACAGGCGGCTGCCTTCACGATCCTGATGCGTGAATTCGTCGGAATACGCCCCAGTTACCACGTCTCCGCCGGCGATTTCCAGCGTTTGATTAGTCGCCAGACTCAAGACATCGTCTTGCGTGGGAATGAAAATCTCGTCGGCGTCTTCACCGGCGATCTCGAACATGCTGATCGCCACAGCCTCGCCGATGTATTCATTCACAATGAATTTGACGTGCCGCAGCTCTCGCGGCTCGAAGGCGAACGTCCACTCACCACGGGCGAAGTCTCCCTTGGCCGGTTCGGGGATGTGCGCCGGTTTCAGATTCGGATCATCCAGATCGAAATCCGCCGCGCGAAACGGATACATCCGCACTTCGGCAGCATTCGCATCGGCCCGAGCGATCGTGGCGGAGATCGGTTGCGTGCCGTTCAATCCCGCGGCGAAAATTGTCACGTCGTGTGTGCCCCGTTCCAGCCACAAATCGACGCTGCGGGCTGACTGTCCCACCGGCAATTCCAACCGGCCATTGATCCACAATGCTGTGCAGTTCGCGTTGACATGAATGCGCGCGGCACCGGTGCGGTCCTGCACCAGCTTGCCATCCCAGATCACGGCGTATGGTGCTGCCGCATTCTCGGCATCGGCGGGAAGCTGCCACAACATCGAATCGACTTCGTTCTGTTCCAGCGGTTTTCCATTCTTGCTCAGATCAAGAATCTGATTCCAGGTGCTATAGCCGGTGTAATTGCCCGCATAGACCCGGCGTTGCATGGGGCCGAATTTCTCCACCGCCGGCGGGAGATACGGCAGCGGCGGCTGACTTGCCAGACGGTGCCAGAACTGACCGTCGTAACTCCCCAGCAGTTCGCCCCGAACCGGCGTGTTGCGATCATTGCGCGGCGATGCGATCCGCACCCGCGAGACCGATTTGAGATCCTTCATATCAATCGAAAGCCACTTCGGGGCGGCACCGTCTGGTTCGCTCATCCAGAATGTCGCCGGGTCTTGATCGATGGCCATCACCGGCGTGTGTTCCAAGGCCATATCAGTCGCCAGCGCTCCGGCCGGCAATTCCGCCGTGACGGCCGTCCCCTCGAACACACCCGAATGAGAACCGGTTTCCTGCATCGTCACCTGCACCGAATCGCCGCTTTGAGCCGTTAGCTTTACAACGACCGAGTCGGCGGCATCGCTGAGATCGCGGTCGGCATCATCGACGCGGAGATAAACCTGATTACCGGGCTTGATCTGAAAGTTCGGCCGAGTCTGCGACACGCGCAAATCCTGTTGCCGTTCCCGCGTTTCCCGCTCTAACCGCTGGCTGAACGACTCTTCTTTTTCGTCAATGATCTTGCCACTCGACATCCGCAGCCGGCCATCGGCCGCAACGCGAATCTCCACATCGGACAATGGGACGCTTTTGAATTCCTGCTTGAACTCATCCGGGTAATCGCATTGGATCACATCTTTCCCGGTGAGTTGCAGAATCCCGTCACCCTTCGCGACTTCGCCGAGACGGGTTTCCAGATCGGTGCGGAATAAGCCTTTGCCAGCGCCACCCGATGTGAGAAACACACGTTCCTGATCGCCACCCGGCAGTGTTGTCACGATCACCGGAATGCGGCTATGACCGCGGCTGATCCCGAGGTCGCTGTCCTGCACCACAATCGACAACGCCATCCCCGGGGCATGGGTCCGTTTGCTCTTCTTGCCCAATCGGCCGACGGTGCGCAGCAGATTCAACTGGTCGATGTAACGCTCTTCGTCTTTGTAGACTTCAGCAAGATTGAACAATGCTTGATTCGCGAGTTCGATATTCGGCACGCGGTCGAGCACATTCTTGAAGATCGCGCGGGCTTCGTCTTTATCACCCCGGCGATAGGCGAGCACGCCACGGAGGAATTCGGCCCGCACAACGACTTCCACGTTGCGGCTGACGGCGAGTTTCTCGAACACGGCTTCCGCCTGATCGTAAACCTTCTGCGCCATGAACGCCTCGCCGATGCCGAACTCGGCTTCAATCGCTTGCGGCGTGTCGGGATAACGATTCAGGATCGTCGAATACTCACTGCGGGCGATATCAAACCGGCGCGCGCGATCGAAATTCCGCGCCAGCAGCAACTGCACCGAAGCCTTCATACTTGCATCGAACTGGGCATTCTCGCTGTTCTTGACCAGCCAGCCGCGCAACACTTCTTCAACGTAATCGTGATTGTCATCCCCGCCAACCGCGATCAGGCTTTCACAGACGAACTGCAGTAGATCGAACGGAACCTCATCGCGGTGGGTATCGAACAGAGCTTTATTCGCCGTGTAACTGTCGAGGGCCATTGTGCGATCGCCCAACCGCAGATAGAGAGCCGCCTGCATGAGCGGAGCCAATTCGCTCCGCTCGTCAATCGTCAGCCCCACGGCTCCCAGGCGGGAATAGCTCTGCGCGACCGTCGCGCGGCCGGCCTGCTGGCGGGCGGGGTCGATGTTCGGAATGTTCGACAGCATCGCATTGGCGAGCGTTGCCGCCGAGAGATAATCCTTGCGTGTGAGCGCGGCCTGCACATAAGGCACCAGCGTATCCCAGTCGTAGGTGCCGTTATCGACCAGGCGTGTCACGGCGGTGATCTGCCGCAAGTGGTCCATCAATTTCGGCGCGGCAGTTTCGGGGAATGCATCCCACAACGCCAGTGTCGCCATCGCGGAAGGTCGCCCGACATTCAGATCCTTCACGATAGTGAAGACCTTCTGTTTCTTCTCCGGGGTCGCCATCACATCGCCGCGGACTAGATCGACCCATGTTCGGGCCGGTTGTTCCCCAATCCCCGACAGCCGGAACGGCCGCAACTTCTGCCGCTCCCGCATGGCGGTCAACACCTGCTCAAACTTCGCCAACTCCCCCGCCTTGAGGTAGAAATCGGCCAGTTCACCTGCGTAATAGCCGTGCAGATCGGAATCGACAGCGATCCGGCTTTGCAGATACGTTTCGCGCTCGGCACCTTCCGGCAATAATGCGAGCAGGCGGTCCGAACAATAGAACGTATCCGAGGAGTTCGGATCGACATCGAGATGCGTCTTCCAGACTTCCAGCGCCTCCGGCTTCAAATTCAGTTTTGTCAGCGTATCGCCGACGAAATAGGCGTAACCCACGCCCAGTCCGAAGGTCTTCTCAGCCTTTTGCATCCACGCCAGCGACTGCCGGGCCAGGTCGGCATCGGCATTCTGATCCGCCGCCAGAAACAAGCGGCGAAAGACTTCGTGTGTGTTGGCTTTCGGCTCGAAGGTCAGAAAATTCAAGGCGGCTTCGCGCGCCAACTCTTTCAAACCATGATCGGTCGCCGAGGTCAGATACTCCCAGGCGTAGTCGTATTCCTTCGGAAACCGCTTCGCGAGCGCCCCGAACGCCGACGCCGATTCCGCCCGTCGTTCGGCCGGTGCATAATGCCGCAGAAAGTAAGCGTTCCGCCACAACAGCCCAGCGGCAACAGTGTCGATCAACTCGGCGACTTTACCCGTCTTGATGAGTTGATCCCGCGCCGCCTGCGATTCAGCGGTCCAGGCTTCCGAGGCGATATACGTCTTATACAGTGGATCGTTTTCCCACTGCGTGGCCTGCGCGACCGCGAAATCGAGACGGGACTTGAGCTTCTCATCTTTCAAGGTCGCCTTGGCCCACGGCCCGAGATAGCCACGCCAGTTCGCCAGATGCAGATTCTTCTTCATCGACTCCAGACTGACCGCGACATCCTGCTGAAATTCCTGATCGCTGGCCGCGTTGGTCAACAGATAATCCATCGACGAAGGAACCTGATCACCGGCCGCCTGAACGATCGCTTCCCGGCACACCGCTTTGGCCTTCTCGACATCCTTCATGCGATCGCGATACAAATTGAAGGCCAGAATATAGCGCAGGTAGGCCTTGTCCATCGGTTCCGGATTTTTGGCGATGGCGCTCAACAGCACCTGTTCGGCCGCGGTATTCTCGGCCGGTTCATTGAGCGTTTGCTCCAAGTAGTACGACGCATTCCCCGCAGTGCGGGCGTCGTTCTCCAACAGCCTGGCGAACGCCGCTTGCGCCTGTGGCCGTTGTGCGACCGTGCGATACTTGAAGGCCAACAAGGACTCCATCGCGAAGCGTTCCCGCTTGTCGGGATACTTCTGCTGAAACTCCTGCACCAGCGGAGCCATATCGTTGGGTGTCGAATTGGCATCGTTCGACATCGCCGTGAGCAGCGCCTGATGCACGTCCTGGCCGTCTTTCTCCGCCCGCGCTTTGCGGAAGGCATCCACCGCGTTGGCATACTGGGCCAGGCGGGCGAAGTTCTCGCCCATGGTGAAATGCAGCCAGCGGCGGCGTTCGGGATTGAATTGCAACCCGCGTGACAACGCCGTCGCTCCGGTCCGGTTCGCTTTCGCCCACTCGCTGCCGCGCTGATATTGCAGCATCGACAGGTAAGCCATTTCGCGGGGCAAGGGTCCATCCGGCAGTTTCTCGGTCAACTCGAACGCGAGGTCGGCGGCCTTGTCAAAGACAGGCTTGTTGTTGACGTAGATGTAAACCGTGACGGCTTTCATCGCATGGTGCAGGCCGACCTCATCCGCCCCGCGACGCTGCCAGACCGCGCGGTGCGCATCGCCGGCTCCGTCATAATCCATCAGCTCTTCCAGTGTGAACGCCAGTCGCGTTTCCAGATCGGCTGCCGCTGGCGATTCCGGATAACGCTGTAAAAACTGCCGGCAGGTTGCCACCATTTCTTTGTTGCGAGCGCCGGCATCCAGTCCGTCAATCAGCTTGAGCATCACCTCTTGATGGCGCGGATCGTTTGTGTGAATGGCGATGAACCGCTGACCAATCCGCGTGAGGCCGAAGACCTGGCCCTGGGCGTGATAATAGTCGGCCAATTTGACCATCAGATCCGCGGCTTCGGGCGTCGTATCTTTGTACTTGCCCAATTCCGCTTCCATGCGGCCCGCTTCCGCCGCGGCTTTCTCGTCCGCGGCCGTCACCTCCGCGGACTTATCCGCCGGTTCGGTCTGTCCCGCCAGCCAGCCGCCGGAAATCAGACTCACAGCGAGGAACCAGGCCAGCAGGCAGTGTTGTTTGTATCTCATAGCCGACACCCCAAAGTGAGACGGGAAGCGGTGACGTAGCGCGGACATCCGGCACGCGAATCAGCGGTGGCGAAACAGCATTACGGCGAACCGGCTTTCGCCAGCGCGTCAGAAATCTTCTTCGCGTCCGCCGCCAGCGGACTTTCCGGATAATCCTGAATCAGTTGATCGAACCGTTGCCGTGCTTCGGCCCGGCGATTCATGCGGTACAGGCAGCGGCCATAATTGAACAGGATCACATCGAGAAAGCGCGCGTCCGGATGATTGGACAACACAGTTTCAAAGGTATCCACCGCACGCGAATAATCCTGCTGACGATAGTAGTAGTTGGCCATCTGCGCCACCGCTTCGCCCACGCGGCCGCTGTCCGGGAAGTTGTCGTAGACACGCTTGTATTCCTGAAACGCCCGATCATAAAGTTGAGCCGCGGCATTCGGATTATTCTCGGCCGTGGTGTTGTCCGCCATCTTCTCGAAGCATTGCGCCACGCCGAATTGCGCCTCGCCGCGCAACTGGCTGTCCTGCATATTGACCAGCCGAGTGTAAATCCCGACGGCCCGCGTGAGATCCCCCTGCCGCCGCGCGACTTCCGCCAGTTGCAGGAGCGCGTCATCCACGAAACCGCTTTGCGGGAACTCCCGCTGCAAGCGCTCGGCCAGTGCCGCGGCGAGTTCCAGCCGGTCCATCTCGAAATAGATCTTCCACAATTGGACGTACGTTTCTTCCAGCAGCCGGCCGCCGAGTTTGCCGGCATCGAGCATGATTTCTTCGCAGACCTGCAACGCCTGCTCGTACTTGGCCTGCGAGTTTGTTTTCAGGCCGAATTCCTTGTAGCGATTGCCGATATTCGTGAGCGCGTCGGCGGTGCGCAGTTTCGTGCGGACCCGCAGTTCCTCATCGGTGATCTGGGCACGCGTTACACGGACGCCGCCCAGGTTTCCTTCGATGGCCCGCGCCTCGAAGCTGGCCGTCCGTTCGCCACGGCCCGTGTTTTTCAGATCCACATACACCAGCCGGATTGCATCGCCGGGCAACGCCTGCAACACATCATCCGCGAGATCGGCATCGGCGCTGGCCACGAGATCCACACTCGTACGGAAGACACCGGAATGAATCACGCTTGGGTCAGCCGTCGGCTTCGCATCGGTGGTCTCCGGCTTCGCCGCGGCCTGACTTTTAGGAGCCGATTCGGTTTCCGCCGCTGGAGGCAGCGGCGACAGCACCACCGCCGAGCGCTCCACAGAAGCTTCCGTCAGCAGCAATTCGAGTTTGTCCACCAGCTTGAACTTGTCCGCCGGCTGCGGTTCGCCCGCTGAGGTGGCCGCGCCGCCGCCGGCTGTCGCCTGCTCCACCTGCTCGGCTTCAATCTCGGCATCGGTCTTCAAACGGTAGACTTCCAGCACTGCCGTCAGTCGTTCGGCACCCTCCGTCAGGTCGCAATCGGCGTCCACCACCTGCACATGCAGCGACTTACCAAGCACCACGCCGCGTAACAATTCCTGATACGCGCCATCGTTAATCGTGACCACGGCGTTGCCCACGACCTGAACTTCTTTCAGCCGCGGCCGGTCCATCTGCTTGTCGGCCGTATGCTGATCGAGATACTCCACCACGATCGTGTCGTCGCCCGTCACTTCGAGAATCTGATTGTCGGTTTGCGGTTTGCCGAGCCGTGTCGGCACACTCCCCAGCACGATGCGGACATTACGCCCCACGGGATAGCAATCCGCCGTCTCCTCATCGCCATGTGTGGTTTTCACCCGCACTTTCACTGATTTGCCGAACTCCAGCGCGGCGAGATCGGCGTCTTCAATACGAATGAAGAACCGTTTGCCGGCTTCGAGTTTCTCGACCTGATCGTCCTCTTCATTGAGGGCCGTGCCAACCTTTTCCAGCGCCTCAATCGCCCGGCTGTAGTGCCCCAACTGAAAGTGGCCCAGGCCGATGTAGTAGTAAGCCTGATTCACTTCCGGGCTGACGGGGAATAGTTCGATGACGTTGCGCATCACCGAAAAACTTTTGCCGAAGTTGCGCGCTTCAAAGAAACAGATGCCGATGTGCAAGGTCGCGGTCGCCCGTTGGGCTTCATCGCGATTGTCCTCGGCGGCGACCATCTCGAAATAGGTTCGCGCCCGGTCATAGGCCTGTTCGCGATCCAGGAAGTAATCACCGAGCCGCATCTGGGCTTCAAAGCGATGCCGGCTGCGGGGATAGCGCTCGATCACCGATTGCCAGAGTTCGACGGCCTTCACCGGTTCGTCGGCTTCGTAACGGGCATCGCCGGCTTCGATCAACTTCTTGGCGGAGCGATCTTCGACCAGCGAGCCGCGAACGGCGGCGTCTTTCTCCCCTTCGGGCGGGGTCGCAGTCTGAGCCGGCAAACCCACGGACGTCAGCAGCATCGCGCAAGCGACGCCGCCGGAACACATCCAGCGCTGGAACATCTCATCCTCGCAGGCAGTCAGGCGTTTGAAGTGATCTCGACAACCGAAAGTCGAAGCTACGTCAGTGAAATCTCGGTTGTCAAGTCGCGGCGTCCTGCCCGAGGAAATCCGCGGCGGTTTCCATTCCGCCGCACCGTTTAATCAGCACGATTCAAACTAAATCAGCACAATTCCAATCCCAGAATCGCACTCAACAACGCTCGCGATGCTCATTGCAACCAGGATCGTTCCAACTCAGGCTCCGACAAATACAAAAGCCGAGCGGACCGATGCCCGCTCGGCCTTCAACATCAGACCATCCTGAACTGACATAACGTCCGTGGTGATGGTGTCCTCATTTGCGGCGAATCAACCAAACAGTTCTGTGACGACCGCGCCGTTGTCGACAAGTTTCATCGGCCGTTGCAGCGGCGTCATCACTTCACGCGTCGGGTCGATACCGAGGGCATGACAGAATGTGGCATGCAGATCGGCAACCTTCACCGGACGATCCTTGACCTCGCGGCCTTCATCGTCCGAACTACCGATCACTGTGCCACCCTTGATGCCGCCGCCGGCCATGAACGCGCTGAAAACCTGCGGATAATGATCGCGGCCCTTGTCCTTGTTGATGGTCGGCGTGCGGCCGAATTCGCTGAGCATGATGATCAGCGTTTTGTCGAGCCGGCCGGAATCTTCCAGATCCTGAATCAACGACGCCATCGCCGGGTCCATCACTTCGCCATGCCCGCGCATCGCGGGGAAGTTGTTCATGTGCGTGTCGAACCCGCCACGATTGACCTGCACGAACCGGACGCCCGATTCGATGAGTTGCTTCGCAAGCAGACAGCCCTTGCCGAAATCGGTATCGCCGTAGCGATTGATTGTCTTCGTCGGAACTTTCGACAGATCAAACGCCGACAACGCGGGGCTGCGCATCAGCCGGACAGCGTCTTCGACGGAAGTCTGGGTCGAGGCGAGACGCGAATCGTTCTTGCCGGTGGCGAACCGGTTATTGAACTTGTTCAACGTTTCGAGCCGTTGATCGCCGCGGAGTTGGGCGATGCCGTCCGGGAACGCGAGGTACGGGTCTTTCTCGCCGGGGGCGCCGACGAAATAGGCTTCGCATGTCTGGCCGAGGTAGCTGGCCCGCGGGGCACGGCCGCTGACAGTGACATACGGCGGCAAGTCGCCCTGCTGTTCCCGCTCATGCACCACCACCGAACCGAAGCCCGGGTGAATGATGTTCGCCGTCATGTCGTAACTGGTCTGCAGATGATACGTGGCCCGTTCATGGGCGCCCTGCGTGCCAGCGACCGAACGGACGAGTGCGCAGTGGTGCATCTGCTTGGCGAGTTCCGGGAAGATTTCGGAGATGCGGACGCCGTCCGCTGAAGTCTCAATCGCCTCGAAATCGCCGCCGGTGGCCGCGCCCGGTTTCGGGTCCCAGGTGTCGATATGCGACATGCCGCCGCCATTCCAGAACAGGATCACCTGCTCGGCGTGGGGCTTGTGCGAAGTCCCGGCGTAGGCCAGCAGATCGCGGACCGACATTCCGAGAAACGAGGCTCCCATCGCCCCCAACATCGACCGGCGGGACACTTGAAAATCGACTGGTGAAAGCATGTCTGTCACTCCTGTGCAGCGAGCCTGCTCGAACACGGTATTCCTCGTTCGTCGAAAGACCATCTTTCGACCAGCCGTTAGTCTCAGATCGTTCTCTGGTGATCGTTCCATCGTCATCAGGCCGGTTCACGGCTCGGAATCAGCCTGATTTTGAATGTTTCCAACCCCCGAGCCATCCCGCTCGGGGGCATTCGCCATGCCTGGCCCGCACGCGATTATCGTAAAAACCGAAACTCATTGCAGTTCAACAGAATCCACCGCAGATCGGCCATTCCATCCAGCGACGACGATCCCGCACTGACAATTGACTCGGCTTCCGCCAGTTCTTCCGCGGTGGGATCGCGGGTCAAAATTTCCAGATAGGCCAGCTTCACCGCGGCCGTTGTATCTTTGCCGCGACCATCCAATAAGGCATAGACCGCTTCCAGTTCTCCCACGCGAGAGGCTTCATTGGTCAAGCGGCCATTGAGCATCATCAACGCCTGCCGCATGGTGGGGCTGGCATCGCGATGTTCCCCCAGCACCGACCGGTCCGTCTGACCAAAGACGCGGACGAAGTGTTCCGGATCAGCCGGCGAGACCATGTGCAAGGCGCTGCCGAACCGAGGATTGTCATCGAGTTCCGCCCGGACGAAGCGGTCGATGTAATCGACTTCGCGACGGGTCTTCATCTGACCGGCCATCCGCATGGCTTCAATCTCTTCATTCGACATGACAGCCATTTCTTCGACTTCCACTTCCTCACCGGCATTTTGACTCGCAGCGAGCAGGGCATCGAAGTCGACCGAGATTGCATCTTCAAAGTTGTAGCCGGGCTTGGATTCGTCGTCCCCGGCACCCGCGCCGGCCATTTCTTCTTTGTCCATCTGACCACTCGCGTTGCCGGCGAGCTTCATCTCCGCCCCGCCCAGCGAGTTCATGCCATCTTTTTTGCGTTCGACTTTCGATTCCTGCCAGACGATCTTCATGTTCTGGCCGGCGGGATGCTTCACATCAAACAAATGACCGGCGGTGATGATGCTGTCATACAGAGCTTCGGAGCGAATCCGCCGCATGGGAGTCGCGAGGAAGGCCGCTTCGGTCTGCAACTGCTGATCACTGAAATCGTGACCGCGGGCATAGACCTCGCTGAGCACGATTTCCCGCACGATCCATTTCAGATCGAACCCATGCGCGACGAATTCATCACCCAGGTAGGCGAGTGTCGCCGGGTGGCTGGGGGAATTGGCGTCGGAAAAATCATCAACCGGTTCCACAATCCCCCGGCCGATCAATTCCGACCAGACGCGATTCGCCAGATTGCGTGAGAAATAGCTATTCTGAGGACTGGTGACGTACTGAGCCAGCTCCTGACGAAGTTCGCTTTCCTGGCCATAACCGGCCCGAATATTCAGGTTGCGGGCATCCTGCTTTGCCTCGGCGACCACGCCGGTTTCCTCTTCCCCATTCTGCGAGGTCCGCCGGCTGGCTTTCTCAGCGGCCGAGTTGAGCAAATCATCGATCTCCGCCGCCCCATCGCTGGCCCCGGCTGCCGCAGCCAGTTCCTGGGCCTTCGCAGCACGCAATGCTTGGAGCCGAGCCAAATGCTGTCGCGGGCCATCCTCCTCCGACAACGGGAAGAGAAACGCAGGAATCATCGGCTTGCGCGGCTCTTCGGTCTTCGCACCTTCCGGCGGCCAGAGGACCGTCGACTGGGCCAACTCGATGGTGTAGACTGTGCGGGTGAGTTGCGACTCCATCCGCTGAGTCTTGCCAAAGAACGCTGCCAGACCGTAGAAATCTTTCTGCTTCCATTTATCGAACGGATGATCGTGACATTGAGCGCAGGAAACCCTCAGCCCCATAAAGACTTGCGCCGTTGTCGCCGCCACGGCCATCGGGTCGGCCCCGTCACCCAGAATGAAGCCCACCTCCGGGACGAGATTGGCCTTGCCATTCGCCGTGATCAGCCGAGATGACAACTCGTCATAAGGCATCTCAAGTTCCAGCGCCTTATGGACATACGCCAGAGCCGCCGCACCACCCGAGGCGTATCCTTTGAGCCGAAACAGATCTGCATAGAAGACGGTCCACGTGTCAATGAACCGCGGATCGGCCATCAACTTGTCAACCAGTTGCACCCGCCGTTCGGCGCTCGGCCAAGTCATAAACTCCGTGATCTCGTCATGCGTGGGGACACGACCAATCAGGTCGAGGCTGGCCCGCCGCAGAAACCCGAGATCATCCACCGACTCCATCGGACTGAGCGTTTCGCCCCGCTCCTGGTTCTCGCGGGCGAGCAACTCATCTAACTCTCCACCCGATCCCTGAGTGGGGAACGTGATCAGAAATCCGACGATTGATAGCCCTAAGGCGAGAAAAAGACGCATCAGCAGACTCCTGAACGGATCCACAGAATCGATCAACGTGGCGGAACGATTCCTACGAATGGCAACCCCGCAATTGCGGTTTTCATTCGTGAGAAAATTGGAACTGAGTGCTGAATTTCCTGAAGTCGAATGCCAACACAATCGGGGCTATTACCCAGCTTAGCATCAACAATCGCCGATGTAAAGGATTGTCTGACAGTTGGCATTCTGCAGACGCCTCACACCGATCTTGAAGGAAATTGATCCAATTCGCCGGCTGGTTACGAGAAAAAATTCCGGGAGAACGGACTTGTCACCAGCTGACGAGTTTTGCATCGTAACGGTGTCGGAATTTGCGACAATTTTCCCTGATGCCGTTCGTCAGGCACGCCCCATCTCTTTCCCGGAGACACCCACCATGCGCTGGATGACCGCCCTTTGCACGCTTTTGTCCGCCACCAGCCTGTTCGCCGGCGAGGTGACGGTCAGCCATGTTCACCTCTGCTGCGGTTCCTGCACCGCCGCGGTGGATGAGGCGTTGACCGATGTCGCCGGGGTCAGCGATGTCGGAGCCGACCAGAACACGAAAACCATCCGGTTTGCCGCGGCGGACGACAAAGCCGCCGAAGCGGGCATTCAAGCCCTCGCCAAGCATGGCTTCTTTGGCCAGGCAAAGCACGCCGGCAAAAAGCTGGCCTTCCCCGCCAACGGTGCGAAGAAGGGTGAGAAAGCCAACCAGATCGTGCTGCATGGCGTTCACTTGTGCTGCGGAGCCTGTGTGACGGGTGCGAAGAAGTCGCTGGAGAATGTCGCGGGGCTGTCGGCCATTGAAGTCGATCGGGCCGCCGGCAAGATCACGTTGAAAGGTGCGGGCATTGAAACGACGAAGGCGCTGGAAGCCCTGAATGCAGGCGGGTTTTTCGCGACGGTGAATGCGCCGGAAGTCGAAGAGAAGAAGGAAAAGTAAACGATGCTTCTGCGAAACGTCGCTAAGGTTTGCCGTTAAGTCAGGATTTCCTGGATCACGCGGGCGGCGTGGCCGTTGGTGATTTGCTGGACCCGGCCGTTGCTGTTGTAGATCAGCTTCGCGTGGTCCATGCCCAACAAATGGAAAATCGTGGCCTGGAAATCGTTCGGCGTGACGACGTTGACGGCGGCCTTGTGGCCGACTTCGTCGGTTTCCCCGAACGTCATCCCGGGCTTGATGCCGCCGCCGGCCAGCCAGATGCTGAATCCCTGACCGTTGTGATCGCGGCCGACGTTGTCATCGAGAGTTCCTTCGCAGACAGGCAGCCGGCCGATTTCGCCGCCCCAATGCACGATAGTTGAATCGAGCATGCCGCGCTGCTTCAGGTCGGTGACCAGCGCCGCGGACGGTTGATCGGTCCGTTTGGTGATCGCGGGGAGCGCTCCTTTGATGCCGGTGTGGGTGTCCCACGGCTGGCCGCCAAGGAAGAGTTGCACGAACCGGACGCCCCGTTCGACCAGCCGCCGGGCGATCAGGCAGCGGGTGCCATATTCGCGCGTGGCATCCTGATCAATACCGTACAGCTTGTGAATATGTTCCGGTTCCTTGGTGATGTCTAAGGCGTCTTTCGCGGCGGTCTGCATGGCGGCGGCGAGTTCATAACTGGCGATCCGTGTTTCGAGATCCGCTTCCCCCGGATGCTTCTGCAAATGCCGCTGGTTCAAGACTTTCAGCAAAGCGAGGTTTTGATCCTGCACGGCTCCGCGGAGTTTCGGCGGGGCGTCGAGATTTAGAATTCGTGGTTCTTGAGCGCGCAGCACGGTCCCCTGATACAACGGGGGCATAAAACCGCTCGACCAGTTATGCGTTCCATCGACCGGGTGACCACCGGGATCGGACAGAACCATATATGCCGGAAGGTTTTGCGATTCGCTGCCGAGGCCGTAGACAATCCAGCTTCCCATCGTCGGCCGGCCGGTGATGCCCGCGATGCCGCCGTGGAAGTAGCGGATCGAGACTTCGTGTCCGTTGTGGCCAGTGTGCATCGAGCGGACGAGGCAGATTTCGTCGACGATGCCGGCGGTGTGGGGCAGCAATTCGGAAATTTCGGTGCCGCATTGGCCGTGCTTGGCAAACTTCCACGGCGTGCCGAAGAGCTTTTTGCTGGCACGGTTCACGAAGCTGAAACCGACATCGCCGGCGTAGTCGGTTCCATTCAGTTTCGACAATTCGGGCTTCGGGTCGAACAAATCGACATGCGATGGCCCGCCGTGCATGAACAGCGAAATCATCGCTTGCGCTTTGGGAGCGAAGTGAGGCTGCCGCGAATGAAGATTCAACGGCAGATTCTCCGCCGGCTTGCTCGGCACATCGGCGAGCAGTCCCTCTTCGGACATGAGGTGCGCCAGCGCCACGGCACCGACGCCGAACGACGTTTGGGCGAGAAAATCACGGCGGGTTTTGGGCCAGGAGTCAGTCCACATATAAAAACTCGTTGGAGCTGAGGAGTTGTTGGCAAACATTCGACAGGGCCGTCAGCTCGCGGTCCGGCACATCCGGTTGGGTGGCGAGCGTGCGGAGCTGCTGCTGCAGAAACATGCAGACAGTTTCGAGTTCCGCCGGTTCCGGCGGGCGTTGATAGACCAGTTGCCAGGCATATGCGGCCTGCTCGGCGAGGGGTCGCGCGGAGACACTGGGCCCATGAAACCCTTCCACCGATTTCCACGCATCGAGGGGCGTGCCATCCACGGCCGTCAGATTCAAATCCACCGGCCAGTTGAAGGAATCGGAGTCAACCGTGGTGAGAGAGTCGACGACGAAATCGACCGTTTCCCCGGCCTGCACATCGAAGACATTCACGGGAGTGTCGACCCCGGTATTTTTGACCGACCATTCGCCAAGCAACCCGGAATTCCCCGCCACGATTCGTCCGCGCACGCCGTCGCCGTTTTCCGAACCATGCGACAAATTCCCAGCAATCACCAATTTACCCGCTTGCGGCGCGGTCCACCGGCGGATCGGCAGGAAGTTCTGGTTTTCTCCCGGATGACCACCGGCGGCATGCAGAATCACCCAGCCAATGCTCGGGTCGGGTGTCGTCGGCCCTCCCTGCCACGATGTGCCGGTGAAGTGGGGCAGTGGAGTGAAGCTGGCCGTTTTGCGTGAGCCGTCATCAAACGCCCCGTAACCAAACTGCCAGACATCCTGCTGCCGGGGAAAACGGGCCGCCAATGGGGCGGTAATCTCGGCGGCATAACCGGCCGGAGTTTCCGCGCGCACGCGTTGGGCCAACATTTCCGCCTGCTTCAAGACAAAATCGTTATTCATCAGCATCAGCGATTGCGGAGCACCCGTACTGAGCACGCGGCGTTCGCAATTGAGCATCATCTGCGGCGCATCGAACGTGGTCAGCAGCGACAACGGCTTCGATCGCCGGACTTGCACATAGACACTGCGGCGGGGGATATCACCCGTTACAACCACTTGCCCGACGAAGTCGTCTTCAACAGCAAGGGAGGGGCCGAAGAGACGGTCATCCAAGCGTCCGCCCAGCGCCAGCAACCGGTCCCGCAGCGATTCCGCATCGAGCCGCTGCAAGGGGAAGCGGGCGTAGAGGGCGTTCTGAGCATCAAGTTCCACGACGCGCGCGGCTTGTTCGGGTTGGGGCACCGATGATTGCCGGTATGTCGTCGCCGTCATGATCAGCCGATGCATCCGTTTCCAACTCCACTCCTGCCGGGGCAACTCGGCCGCCAGCCAGTCGAGAAGTTCCGGGTGCGTGGGCTTCACGCCGAGGACACCGAACTCGCCCGGGGTATCAACGATGCCACGGCCGAAATGGTGATACCACAGCCGATTGGCGAGGACGCGGCCGACCAGGGGATGCTGGCCGTTGGTGAGATGCTTCACCCACGCCGAACGCCGGCCCGAATTGGCCGCACCGGTCGAGGGATCGGGAATATTGAAACGCTGGCCCTCCGCGGCGGCGATGGTCAAATCGCCCGGCGGGATGACCTGTTTCGGTGCCCGATAATCACCGCGATAGAACAAGTGCGTCGGCGGAACCTGACCGGCGACTTCGTTCAACACCGGCACGAAATCTTCCAGCGGGCGCTCGGCCGCTTTGCGATTGATGACTTCCTGATCGGCCTTCAATTCATCGGCCGCTTTCTGGTTGTATTGATACAGCACCCCCGCATTGATGTTGAGTTTCGGGTTGGTCGCGACCAGTTGTTTCTGCGCGTCGGTCTGCTTGTCGGCCGGTGTCTGGAACGCGGTCTTCAGAGGTTCACGCTGATCTTCTGGAAAATCGAGGATGGCCTTCTCGAATGCTTCAGCGACATATTTGGCCGTTTTCGCGCCATGAGCCTCGTTCATCTTCTGGATTTCGGCATTGATCTCCGCGACTTTCGCACGGTCGGCGTCGGTGTAGAGTGAAATCAACCGCTGACTGGGTCGTCGCCATTGGGCCGTGCTGAGTGCCGACTCCAGAATCGCGCGGATGCGGAAGTAATCGCTCTGCGGAATCGGGTCGTAGCGGTGGTCGTGACATTGGGCACAGCCGATTGACAGCCCATAAACCGACGACCCGATCACCTTGATCGTGTCGGCCACCACCTGATTAGCGGTCTCTTGCTCATTGGGAGTCCCTTGCGTGGCGTCAATCACCGTTCGCAGGAAACCGGTGGCGGCGAGCGTGTCGATCTGCTCCGGCGGCAAATTGCTCCACGGTTGCGGGACGAGTTCATCCCCCGCCATTTGTTCCATCAGGAATTGATCGAACGGTTTGTCGGCATTCAGAGCGCGGATGACATAATCGCGGTAGTGCCAGGCGAAAGGGCGAATGGTGTCGGTACTGCCGTCGCCGTCGGACTCCGCGAACCCGGCAATATCGAGCCAA
>Ga0335397_10000407_pt1 | contig 54937 bp, 48 predicted proteins | sample MAT04_FD_205740 | JGI IMG/M metagenome (GOLD analysis project Ga0335397, IMG submission 205740) | Freshwater microbial communities from Lake Fryxell liftoff mats and glacier meltwater in Antarctica - MAT-04 (spades assembly) (version 2) ...
ACGTCTCCTGGCTATTTCGGTCTCACGCGGGAAAGAGGTCGCTCACCCGGGGTGGCTGCGGCTTCCTCCGACGAGCTTTACGCCCATTCTCGGAAGCCGCAACCAACCTTACCGTTCAAGATACAAGCCCATGTGGCCTGTAGATTGGCTGAAAATGTACGGAGCTATCGATTTGACGGCGCCGATTGCTAAGCGTGCTGGTCACAACAGACCACATGCGACGACCCCGTATTCAGCCCGCGCGTCGAACAGGGAGCAGTGCACCTCTTGAGACTCTTCTTCGGTCGCCGTCCACGGTGGAACTGCCGCATGTATCCGAGGTCCCAGCGGACGCGCGTTCCCCACGCGGTCGCCACTCCTTGAAAGAATGCCCATGCCCGACTACCGTAAATCCCCTGAAGCAATCGCCGCGTTGACGCCGGAACAGTTCCGCGTAACCCAGCAGAACGGGACCGAACGTCCCGGTACCGGCGCCCACCTCGGCAACAAGGAGCCCGGCATCTACGTCGACATCGTTTCGGGCGAGCCGCTGTTCACCTCGTCCGACAAGTTCGAGTCGGGCTGCGGCTGGCCGAGTTTCACGAAGCCGGTCGTGCCGGCCCACGTCAGCGAACTCCGCGACACCGCGCACGGCATGGTCCGCATTGAGGTTCGCTCGACGAATGGCAACAGCCACCTCGGCCATGTGTTCCCGGATGGCCCGGCTGATCGCGGCGGCCTGCGCTACTGCATCAATTCGGCTTCACTGCGATTTGTCCACCGTGACGACATGGAAGCCGAAGGCTACGGTGCCTACCTGGATCAAGTGGAGGACGTCCGATGAGCGAACAGCGCGCGATCCTCGCCGGCGGATGTTTCTGGGGCATGCAGGACCTGATCCGGCGTTACGATGGTGTGATCTCCACCCGCGTGGGCTATTCGGGCGGCGATGTGGCCAAGGCGACTTATCGAAATCACGGCACCCATGCCGAAGCGATCGAGATCGTCTTCGATCCGGAGCAAATCAGCTTTCGCAAGCTGCTCGAGTTCTTCTTCCAGATTCATGACCCGACGTCCTTGAATCGCCAAGGCAACGACCATGGCTCCAGCTATCGTTCGGCGATCTTCTACGCCGACGAAGAGCAAAAACAGGTGGCACTGGATACCATCGCCGATGTCGAGGCCTCTGGCCTGTGGCCTGGCAAAGTCGTGACCGAGGTCGCGCCGGCGGGTCCGTTTTGGGAGGCCGAGCCGGAGCATCAGGATTACTTGGAGCGATTGCCGGACGGCTACACCTGCCACTACATCCGACCCAACTGGAAGCTGCCCGTGCGGCAGAAGTGATCTGCTGTTGGTCTGCGAATCGTTCATCTTGGGCCAGAACGACGGGCAGGTAAGCGGGTCAGCAGGTAAGCGGGTCAGCCCATGTGGCCTGTAGATTGGCTGAAAATGTACGGAGCTATCGATTTGACGGCGCCGCTTGCTAAGCGTGCTGGTCACAACAGACCACATGCGCCGACCCCGTATTCAGCCCGCGTATTCAGCCCGCCTGGCAGCTGAGTGGTCGCAGCGCGGCCGAGTTGGGAGTGGAACTGGCAAACCCCGTGCGCTAGCCGTTGAACTAGTGTAGTGTCTCTCAAATGGGGTTACAGACCGACCAAAGCTTGAGCCTCCCGGGCGCGGCGGGTCTTTTCGAGGATCACGGCGCCTTCGGCTTTCCAGCGGTAGGGCTTGGGGCTGAGGTTGTGCTGGGCGAGGTGGCCGTTGATGGCGCCGACCAATTGGGCGACGCTGGTGAAGCTGCCCTCGCGGACGACCTCGTCGGTGAGCTGGCGGAAAAAACGTTCGACCAGATTCATCCAGGAAGAACCGGTGGGAGTGAAGTGGACGTGGACGCGGGGGTGCTTGGCCAGCCAGGCGAGGACCACGGGATGCTTGTGGGTGGCGTAGTTGTCGACGATCAGATGCAAAGCCAACTCGGGCGGAGTCTTGCGGTGGACGGTTTTGAGGAAGGCCAGCCACTCCAGATGAGTGTGCTGCGGGGCGGTCGTGCTGAGGATGCGGCCATCGAGGTAGTTCAAAGCCGCAAAGAGGGTGACCGTGCCGTGGCGGGTGTAGTCATGGGTGCGGGTGCGGATGTGGCCGATCCCCAGGGGCAATCCCGGCTGAGTCCGCTCCAGGGCCTGGCACTGGCTTTTCTCATCGCAGCACAGGACGAGCGCCTTCGTCGGCGGATTGAGGTAAAGGCCGATCACATCCCAAAACTTGGCTTCAAAGTGCGGGTCCTTCGACAGTTTGAAGGTCCGGGTCAGATGCGGCTTGATCTCGTTGGCGGCCCAGATGCGCTGGACGCTGGCCGGAGAGATCCCGACCTGACGAGCCATCGAGCGCACGCTCCAGCGCGTGCGGTGCGGCGGCGGCTGGGTGGCCTGGGTGATCAGTCTCTCCTTCTTGGCCTCCGAAATCGACGGCTTGCGTCCCCGGCCAGGGGCATCCGCCAACCCGGCCAGGCCCAGGCCCGCAAACCGGCGCTCCCAGCGGATCACCGCCGGCCGGCTGACGCCGGCTTCGGCGGCCGTGCCCCACTGCGTGCGCCCCTGCGCCCGCAACAAGACGATTCTCGCCCTTTTGACCAGTCGCTGTGGCGTCGTCGGCGCCGCGACCAAGCGCTCCAACTCTGCCCGTTGATCACGGCTGATCTCCACTCCCGCATCGAGTCTGCTCATGGGAGCAGAGTAAAGGCCGCGAATCCTGATTGTCACTCCATTAGTGAGACACTACACTAGTCCATCGTCAACCCTCAGTCCGTTGCCCGGTAGTCCTAGTCCGTAGCCCGTAGTCCCGTGGTCCGTAGTCTCGTGGTGTGTGGTCCCGCAACCTAGTAGTCCGCACTTCTGCGCCCGGCACGACGGCTGCTAACCCGGGTCCAACAGTTTGGTTGAAAACCCATTCGCCCTGCCCTTCGCTTCCACCCTCCCTAATCCCCAGCCCAGTCCTTTATGCCTAATTCTTCCCCCGTCTCCTTCCGCTTTCTCCTCTCCACCGCCGTGGTGGTCTCCGGCCTGCTCATGGCCAGTTGCTCAAAAAAAGCCCCGGACGCCGCCGGAAACATCAAAATCGGCGAATTCGCTTCGCTCACTGGCAAGGAAGCGGCCTTCGGGCAGTCCTCGCACAAGGGCACTGTGCTCGCCATCGAGGAACTCAACGCCACGGGGGGCGTGCTCGGCAAACAAGTGGAATTGCTGACCGAGGACAATCAATCGAAGCAGGGCGAGTCCGCCACCATTGTCAAAAAGCTCATTTCCCGTGATCGTGTGATCGCGATTTTGGGCGAAGTCGCTTCCGGCCGCTCGCTCGAGGCCGCGCCGATTTGCCAGGCCGCGAAAATCCCCCAGATCTCGCCTTCGTCCACCAATCCGGCCGTCACCCAAACCGGCGACTACATTTTCCGGGTGTGCTTTATCGACCCCTTCCAAGGCACCGCGATGGCCAAATTCGCCCAAAGCGCACTCCACCTGAAAAAGGTCGCCCTGCTCACCTCGGTCTCGTCGCCCTATAGCGTGGGCTTGGCCAAGTACTTCAAGGAAACCTTCGCCGCCATCGGTGGCGAAATCGCCATCGAGCAGAAATACTCCGAGGGCGACAAGGATTTCAAAGCCCAGCTGACCGCCATCAAGGCCGCGGGCGTTGATGGCATCTTCGTCCCGGGTTACTACACCGAGGCCGCCCTCATCTCCAAGCAGGCCCGCGAACTCGACCTGTCCCTCCCGATCTTCGGCGGTGACGGCTGGGAGGCCCCGCAGCTCATCGAGATCGGCGGCAAGGCCATGGAGGGCACGTACTACTCCACCCATTACTCGCCCGAGAACTCGTCCCCGGCCGTGCAAAGCTTCATGACGAAGTTCCGCGCCCGCTTCGACGGCGAGACGCCAGACGCCATGGCCGCGCTCGGCTACGACTCGGCCATGGTCCTGGCCGATGCCATCAAGCGCGCCGGCACCACGGCCGGGCCGGAGCTGCGCAATGCCCTGGCCGCCACCAAGGACTACAACGGCGTCACCGGCCTCACCACGATCGACGCGAAACGCAACGCCACCAAAGCGGCCGTGGTCATCACGGTGAAGGACGGCAAGTTCAAGTTCGTCGAGTCCATCGCCCCCTGATGCGACCGGCCTCGTCCCGACCCACGCGCAGCCTCACCCGCTGCGCGTTGTTTTTTCGGCCCTTCGCCATTGCTCACCCGGGCCTTTCCCCGGCAGCTTCGTCCATGACTCGCTGAGGGATTGATTCTTTCACCGTTCAACCCTCACCTTCCAACCCTTCCGAGTGTCCGAATTCCTCCAACAGCTCCTGAACGGCCTTTCCCTCGGGGCGATTTACGCGCTGATCGCGCTCGGCTACACCATGGTTTATGGCGTGTTGCGCTTCATTAATTTCGCGCACTCGGACGTCTTCATGGTCGGCGCCTTTATCGGCTACTACATCGGCAAGCTCGTGCCGGCCGGCACGGTGTGGGGCGGTCTCCTGGTGCTGGCCGTCGCCATGATCGGCTGCGCGCTGCTGGGGATGAGGATTGAACGGAGCGCCTACCGCCCGCTGCGGGAACCCACCAATTTCAATTTGCTCACCATCGGGGGCGCCGTGCTCGGCGGTGTCCTCGGTTACTTCCTCTGCAATCGCGTCATGGCGGGCCACAACGTCGGCGATTTTGTCGTGGCGCTGCGGATCCTGTTTTGCTGGGGCGGCGCGGAGCTGGTCTCATGGTGGGTCGGACGCTGCGGCTGGAAAGTCATCCTGTGGAAAACCACCGGCGGCGCCCCCACCCTCAACGTCCTCATCACCGCCATCGGCGTCTCCCTGCTCCTCGAATACACCGGCCAGGTCTTCTTCGGTGCCGCCCCGCGCAACTTTCCCGCGCTGTTCCCGGTCAAAAATTTCTCCCTCGGTGGCGTCATCGTCTCCAGCAACCAGCTCATCGTCATCGTGGTCACGATCGTTCTGATGGTGGCGCTCCAGTTGATCGTTTACCGCACCAAGATCGGCACCGCCATGCGCGCCGTCTCGCTCAACCCCAAGGCCGCCACCCTCATGGGCGTGAACAACGATGTCGTCATCTCTTTCACCTTCGGCCTGGGCTCCGCCCTCGCCGGAGCCGGCGGCATCCTCTACGCCCTCAATTACCCGTCCATTGACCCGCTGATGGGCGTGATGCCGGGCCTCAAGGCTTTCGTCGCCGCCATCCTCGGCGGCATCGGCAACATCCCCGGCGCCGCCCTCGGCGGCCTCATCCTCGGCACGGTCGAGACGTTTGTCAGCGGCAGCCAGTTCTCGACCTACAAGGACGCCATCGCGTTCGCGATTCTCATCATCATCCTCCTGTTCCGTCCCGCCGGCTTGCTCGGCAAGTTCACGGTGGAGAAGGTCTGACCCCGCGCCATGCCCCCGAAACCGCACCTCTACCTCCTCGGCGCGCTCCTCCTGGCGTACGGCGTCCAGCACTTCTCGGGTCAGTTCAACCCCTACTACCTCGATGTCCTCACCGGCATCGGCATCAACATCATCCTCGCCGTCTCCCTCAACCTGGTGAACGGCTACACCGGGCAGTTCTCCCTCGGTCATGCGGGCTTCATGTCCGTCGGCGCGTATCTCTCGGCCGCGGTGACGATGTATTTTGCCCCACGCTGGTTCGGCGCGGACGGTGGCACCGCCCTCCAGACGGGTGGCCTTTTCCTCGTGGCCCTTGTCGCTGGTGGCCTCAGCGCCGCGTTTGCCGGCCTGCTCGTGGGCGTGCCGTCGCTGCGACTCAAGGGCGACTACCTCGCGCTCGTCACGCTCGGTTTTGGTGAGATTATCCGCGTCGTTTTCCAGAATGTGGAATCCCTCGGCGGGGCGCTCGGCCTCAACGGCATCCCGCCCTACACGACGATCTTCTGGGTCCTGGCGTTCGTCGCCCTCACGGTTTTCGTCGTTACTTGCCTCGTGAACTCGACCTATGGTCGCGGCTTCCTCGCGACGCGCGATGACGAGATCGCCTCCGAAGCGGTCGGGCTCAACACCACGCGTTACAAGATCGTCGCCTTCGTGATCGGCGCGTTTTTTGCCGGCATCGCGGGCGGACTCTACGGCCACTTCAAGCTCACCATCACGCCCACCGGCTTCGACTTCACCAAGTCCATTGAGATCGTGGTCATGGTTATCCTCGGCGGCATGGGCAACACCTTGGGCGTCATCCTCGCCGCCATCCTGCTCACCCTCCTGCCCGAGGTGCTTCGCCCCATCGCCGAATACCGCATGGTGCTCTACTCCTTCCTGCTGATCGTCCTCATGCTCGCGCGGCCGCAGGGCTTGTTCAATTTCAAGTTCGGCAAATCCAAAGCCTGACCTCCGCGCTTCCGCCCCTCCGCGTTTCCGCGCTTATGCCCTCTCCTCTTCTCCAGCTCGACCAGACCACGATCCGCTTCGGTGGACTCACCGCGGTCAACGGCGTGGACTTCACCGTCGGCGAGGGCGAACTCTGCGGGCTCATCGGCCCCAACGGCGCGGGCAAGACCACCGTCTTCAACGTCATCACCGGTGTCTACCAGGCCACCGAGGGCACCGTGACCTTCTGCGGCAAGAATCTCGCCGGCCTCAAGGTCAATGAGATCGTCGAGTGCGGCATCGCCCGCACGTTCCAGAACATCCGCCTCTTCGGCAGCCTCTCGGTCTTCGACAACGTCCGCGTCGCCTGCAACCTCCACCGGGGCACGAGTCCCGTACGGACCCTCGTCCGCCTCGGCGCCTTCCGCGCCGACGAGGCCGCAATTGCCAAGCGCGTCGAGGAACTGCTGGAAATATTCAACCTGCTCCGGTTCCGCGACGCTCCCGCCAAGAGCCTCCCCTACGGCGAACAGCGCCGCCTCGAGATTGTTCGCTGCCTCGCGACCAAGCCGCGGTTGCTTCTCCTCGACGAACCCGCCGCCGGCATGAATCCCTCCGAGAAGGTCGATCTCGTCCGGCTCATCCAACAGATCCAGAAACAGTTCAACCTCTCCATCCTGCTCGTGGAACATTCAATGAAGGTCGTCATGGGCGTCTGCCAGCGCATCGCCGTCCTCGACTACGGTGTGAAGATCGCCGAGGGCGATCCCGCCGCGATCCAGGCGGACCCGAAGGTCATCGAGGCCTACCTCGGCGAGGACCACACGGCGAACCTGTCGCATCACTGAAAAAGCAGTAAGCCCTAAGCGTTAAGCTAAGAGCCTCAGAATGAATTCCTCCCCCTCCGAGCTTAAAGCTTTCAGCTTACCGCTTAACGCTTCGCCGATGCTCACCGTCACCGACTTATCCGTCAGCTACGGCGCCATCACCGCGCTCGGGGGCATCTCCTTTTCCATCCCGCAAGGCGCGATCGTCACGCTCATCGGCGGCAACGGCGCCGGCAAGACGACCACCCTCCGGACCATCTCGGGCCTGCTGCGCGCGAAGACGGGCAAGATCGAGTTCATGGGCGAGGACATCACCCAGCTCGCCGCGCACAAGATCGTCGCCCGGGGACTCTGCCATGTGCCCGAGGGTCGGATGATTTTTTCCAACCTCTCCGTGGATGAAAATCTCTCGATGGGCGCCTTCCTGCAGAACGACAAGGCCCTCATCGCGAAGAACCGCGAGTACGTCTTCAGCGTTTTCCCCCGCCTGAAGGAACGCATCAAGCAGATGGCCGGCACCCTTTCCGGTGGCGAACAGCAGATGCTCGCGATCGGCCGGGCGCTGATGGGCAATCCCAAGTTCCTGATGCTCGACGAACCCTCGCTCGGCATCGCGCCGCGCCTGATCAGCACGATCTTCGAGAAGATCGTGGAGATAAACCAGAAGCAGGGCATCACGATCCTGCTCGTCGAGCAGAACGCCAACCTCGCCCTCGAAGTCAGCAGCCACGCCTATGTGCTCGAGACCGGCCACATCGTGATGCAAGGCGAGAGCAAAAAGCTCCGCACCGACCCCCAGCTCAAGGCTACGTACCTCGGTGGCTGAGTCAGGTGGGCGGGCACGTCCCTGTGCCCGCATTTCCGCTCGCCAGCCGGCATACCATCTATGCGGGCACGGGACATGCCCGCCCACCCGCTTGCTTTTTCGGAAAGCCCGCTAAAATAGCGGGCTCTTTGCTTTTCTGACCCTTGCAACTTACCCCTTATACCTTACAACTCCTCCATCCATGTCCACCTCCACACCGCAAAAATTCGAGTTCCAGGCTGAGATCAAGCAGCTCCTCGATATCGTCATCCACTCGCTTTACACCGAGAAGGAGATCTTCGTCCGCGAGCTCGTCTCCAACGCTTCCGACGCGCTCGAAAAGCTCCGCCACACCCAGATCACCGAGAAGGACATCTTCGACGACAAGGCCGAGCTCGAGATCAACGTCACCACCGACGACAAGGCGAAGACGATCACGATCCAGGACTTCGGCCTCGGTATGACGCGCGCCGAACTCATCGAAAACCTCGGCACCATCGCCCACTCCGGCTCCAAGGCTTTTCTCAAGTCCCTCGGCCCCACCTCCGCCGAGGCTACGGCGGGCAAGGATGGCGGCAGCGCACGAGCCAATCTCATCGGCCAGTTCGGCGTCGGCTTCTACTCGGCGTTCATGGTCGCGAAGAGCGTGAAGGTTTACTCGCACTCTTGGCGCGCCAACGAGCCCGGGCAGGTCTGGACCAGCGATGGTACCGGGAGCTACGAGATCGAGGAATCCGCCGACCAACGGCGCGGCACCAAGATCGTCATCGAACTCAAAGACGATTGCGCGGAGTTCTCGGCGGATTGGAAGATCAAGGAGATCCTCGAGCGCTACAGCGCGTTCGTGTCCTTCCCGATCAATCTCAACGGCAAGCGCGTCAACACGATCCAGGCCCTCTGGCTCCGCTCGAAAAACGAGATCAAGGACGAGGAATACACCGAGTTCTACAAATTCCAGGCCCACGCCTTCGACGAGCCCCGCCTCCGCCTGCATTTCTCCGCCGACGCCCCGCTGGCGATCAATGCCCTGCTCTTCGTCCCGAAGGAAAACACCGAGAAGCTCGGCTTTGCCCGCACCGAGGCGAGCGTCGCGCTCTATTGCCGCAAGGTCCTGATCGACGCCAAGCCCAAGGCCCTTCTCCCTGAGTGGCTCCGCTTCCTCAAGGGGGTCGTGGATAGCGAGGACATCCCGCTCAACATTTCGCGCGAGACGATGCAGGACAAGGCCCTCATTGATAAGCTGAACAAGGTGATCACGAAGCGCTTCCTCAAGTTCCTCGAGGACGAGGCGAAGAACCGTCCCGACGCCTACGCCGAGTTCTACGCCGAGTTTGGCATCTTCCTCAAGGAAGGCGCCGCGATGGACTTCACGCACAAGGACGCCCTCGTGAAGCTGCTCCGCTTCGAGTCGTCGCTCACCGAGAAGGGCAAGACCACCAGCCTCGGCGACTACGTCACCCGCATGGGCAGCGAGCAGAAGGAAATTTATTACCTCATCGGCCCGAACCGCGCCGCCATCGAGAGCGGCCCGTACCTCGAGGGCTTCAAGGCCCGCAATCTCGAGGTGCTGTTCTGCTACGAGGCCGTGGACGAATACGTGATGAGCAACGTCCGCGAATTCGATGGCAAGAAACTCACCGCCGCCGACCACGCCGATGTGAAGCTGGCCGACCTCCCGAAACCCGAGGGCGCGTTGAGCGAGGGTGACACCAAGACCCTGACTGAATGGCTCAAGACCACGCTCGGCGAACGCGTCGCCGAGGTGAAGGCCAGCGACCGCCTCGTGGACTCCCCCGCCTTGGCCCTCAACGCCGACAAATTCATGTCTCCCCACATGCGCCGCATGATGAAGGCGATGAACAAGGACGGCGCCGACGCCCCGGTGCGCGTCAACCTCGAGATCAACCCGCGCTCCGCCGTGATGAAGCGTCTCTTTGAGACGCACACCGCGTCTCCGGAAAAAGCCAAGCTCGTCGCCGAGCAGATCCTCGACAATGCGCTGATCAGCGCCGGCCTGCTCGATGACGCGACCCCCATGGTCGCGCGCCTCTACAAGCTGCTCGAGTCCGTTTGATCGAACGTAGGACGGGTCTTCGACCCGCCTTTCCCGAAACATGGTTGGGGATGCGGCGCCCTCGCCGCGTCTCCAGGGTTATCCGGGGCGAGGGCGCCCCAGCTCCAAGATCGATTTGTGGTGGGCGGGCACGTCCCCGTGCCCGCATTCCCGTCCGCGTTGAGTCGCCCGCCGTAGGACACCCATGCGGGCACCGGGACGTGTCCGCCCACCCGTTTTCCACGCACACCATCGCAGGTCTGCCGGCCTATGTCATGGCAGCCACCACCCTTTCTTTTACCGCCGGAGCGACCCAAACGCAATCCTCCAGCCCGGCTTAAAAGTCGCCGCGACATACGGATCGGGCTTGTGCAACAGATTTACGTTCAGTGACTTGTCAGCCCGATTGTCCCAGGGCACCGCGCCGCCTGTTTCCCACCGATCTTCGATCTGCGAACTCCGATCTCCGCAGGCCACCCGATACCCCGCGTCCCTTAAGCGGAGCCTTCCCCTTCTCCATGCCCCCTTCGCCCTCCTCCACCGTGCCGACCGCGGAACGATTCATCTACGGCATTGATTTCGGCACCAGCAACTCGTCGATCACCATCTGGGATGTCGAAAAGCGCGCCCTCGTCCGCGACCCGCGCATCGCCGGCGTGGAATCGTCCTTCATGTATTTTCCCTACACGCTGCGCCGCGATCCGCCGCTCATCGGCGACGCCGCCAAGCTCCGCTATGTGCAGGACCTCATGCGCGGGCGGTTTTTCCAGGCGATCAAAACCATCCTGCCCAATCGCACGTTCACCGAGACCATCGTCAACAACCAGTCCTACCAGCTGGAGGATCTGATCGCGTTTTTCCTCCACTACCTGAAGGCGAAGGCCGACGAGGTCACGCGCCAGGACGTGAAGCGTGTCGTGATGGGCCGCCCCGCGGTATTCTCCTCCGACCCGGCCGAGGACGAACTCGCGCAGGATCGCCTGCGGATGGCGGCGCGGCTTTCTGGCTTCGAGGAAATCCATTTCCAATACGAGCCTATCGCAGCCGCCTTCGCCTATGAAGCGCGCATCAGCCAGCCCGAGCGCGTGCTCGTCGGCGACTTCGGCGGCGGCACCTCGGATTTCACCGTCGTGCAGCTCGACCCCACCCGGCAGGGTCTGACCGGGCGCGCCGGCGACATCCTCGCCACCGGCGGCATTCCAGTCGCCGGCAACAAATACGACTCCGCCACGATGTGGCACAAACTGACGCCGCTCTTCGGTCGCGGCGCCACCTACGAAAGCTGGGGCAAACACCTCGAGGTGCCCGACACGCTCCACCGCCAGATCTGCCAGTGGGACCAGATCGTGTTCCTGCGCAACGCCCCCAAGCTCGACCTGATCTGGCGCCTCGCGCGGCTCTCCAGCGACCCGGTGGCCTTCGAGCGGTTGGAGTCGCTGGTGAAGGACAACCAGGGCTTCGCGATCTTCCAGATGATCGAAGGCGCCAAGATCGCGCTGACCACGCACGACACGGCCCGCCTGCACTTCACCCACCCGCGCATCGCGATCGATGAACCGCTCACCCTCGCTGAGTTCGACCGCAATTCCGCTGATCTCACCGGCGCGATCGCCGGAAAACTGGATGAGTTTCTCACCGACGCCCACATCGCCTCCGCCAGTATCGAAACGGTTTTCCTCACCGGCGGCACGTCCTTTATCCGCAGCCTGCGCACGGAGTTCACCCGCCGGTTCAGCGGCGCGAACATCCGCGACGGCGGTGAGTTCACGAGCGTCGGTGACGGTCTCGCGCTCAGCGCCCCGCTGTTTTTCCCGGAGCTGCACAAAATGTAGGGCGGGGTCTCCGAACCCCGCCTCAGCTCGAGAATACATTCCCGCGGATAACGCGGAAAAACGCGGATGACCTGAATTTTTCCGCGTCATTCCGTGATATCGTCGGAAAGGTCTGCCGGGATTGGGCGGGGTTCGGCGACCCCGCGCTACATTCCCCCAATCGCGACTTGCCGCTTCCCCCGCTGACGTTTTGATCGGTCTTGTCTCGATGCCCACCTCGCCCCCTCAGCTTTCAGCCGCGGAAGTTGCCGCCTATCAGGGTGACGGGTTCATCGTCATCGAGGGGGTGATATCCCCCGCGGAGATCGAAACCCTGCGGACAGCGGAGGCCTCCCCGGCCATTCAATCCGCCTTGACCGACGCCGGCGGCGGTCACCGCACGGTGCATCTGCTCGAGATTACCACGCGACATCCGGCGTTCCTCGCTCTAGCGCGGGATCCGCGGATCGTGGGTCGGCTCCAGGCTCTGCTCGGCCCGGACATCCAGTTGCAGCATTCCAAGCTCGCGACGAAGCCGTCGAAACCGGGCACCGGCGCGTTTGGCTGGCACCAGGATCTTACGTTTTATCCGCATACCAACACGTCGCTGCTCTCGGTCTTCGTCTACCTGGATGACGCCACACCCGAAAACGGCTGCATGTCCATGGTGCGCGGCAGCCAGCGGCTCGGACCGCTCAACCACCTCGATGAAACCGGCCGGTTTGACGGCGTGTGCCGCGAGCCGCGGCATTGGACTGAATCGCCCGACCAAGTCGTGGCCATCACCCCGCGCGCCGGCGCCATCAGCATTCACCACTGCCTCACGTTGCATGGCTCGCCCCCCAATCTCTCCGGCCGGCCGCGCCGCGGACTGGTGTTTTCCTACCGGGCGGATGACGCCTGCCAGCTCGGCGACACGATTTTCGCCGATACCGGGCTGGTCGTCGCAGGCGCGCGCCGCGGCGTGGTGCGCTGTGAAACCGGCCAGTGGCTCCTGCCGCGGCGGGGAGGACACAACTACGGCACCGCTCATCACCAAGTCGGGGAATGGGCCCAGGCATTCAATGCAGCAGCCGGCGTCTAACGCTCACCCCCAGTCCGTCTGGCTCGATACGGACATCGGCGATGACACGGACGACATCCTCGCGCTGGCGCTGATTTGCGCGAGCCCCGAGCTCTCCCTCGCCGGCGTCAGCACGGTGTGGGGCGACACCTCCGGCCGGGCCCGCCTCGTGCGGACCCTGCTCACCACGTTACCGGGGCCCCTCGCCCGCACGCGCGTCGCGGCCGGCTGCGGCCGACCGCTCCCGGGCCTGCACCAGCATCATCTGGACATGTGGCCCAACGGCCCGGCCGCCCGGAAGGACTTTGTCCAGCGTGCCTGCGCCCGACCCGCCTCCATGCTCCCGGCCGCGCCGCGCGAGCACGGCGTCGAGCTCCTCGCCGCGCACCTGCGCGCGCATCCCGGCCAAACGGTACCCATCGGCATCGGCGCGATGACGAATCTTGCGACCCTGCTGCACCGCTTTCCCGAAGTGCGATCCGCCATCCCGCGATTCGCGCTCATGGCGGGCGATTTTAAGCGCGGCGAATGGGAATGGAACGTGCGCTGCGATCCCCTCGCCGCCGCCATCGTACTCGAGAGTGGCGTGCCCATCGATTTTCTTCCATGGGAAGTCGGCATGGCCTGCACCGTCAGCGCCTCCCAAGTGAAGCGCCTGCATGCCGCGCGCACCCGCCCAGGCCGGCTCATCAGCCGCGCGGTGCGCCTGTGGCAGGATTCCCGCCAGAAAATCACCGGCTGCCCGGACCTGCCGCATCTGTACGACCCGATGGCCGTGGCGATGGTCAGCCATCCCGGTTGGTTCCACTGGCGCCGCGGCCAAGTGCGGCTTTCGCTCGCGCCCCAGACGTTTGCCCGGACGTATTTCACCGCGGATCCGAAGGGCCCTCACCGCGTCGCCTGGAAAATCAAAAGCCTGCGCTCGGTGGAAGCGGTCTGGTCGCGAATTTTATCGCTGTAGGGCGGGGCTTACCCCGACGAGGTGGGCGGGCACGTCCCCGTGCCCGCATTGGGGACCTCAGCCGGAGTTCGATCCATGCGGGCACAGGGACGTGCCCGCCCACCTTCAGCAGTTCTCGTATTTCCAATTCCGCCGCTTCCCCTTCGCCACCCACTCGATCGTCGTGCCCAGCCGGGTGGCCCGTGTCTCCGGTCGCTTCGCCCCAGTGATCCATTCGATATATTCGCGGCGCGCTCTCGGGCTGAAATCCTTGAACACCGCCGCGGCCTTCGCGTTTTTCCTCAGCGCCGCCGTCAGGTCAGCGGGCACTGACAGGGCGGGCTTCGGTTTTAGTTTGGCCCGTGCGGGAATGCCAGCCTCGTTCAACTTCGCCGCCTGTCGGATGTAGCCGAGCATCGCCTTGTCACCGGGCAAATCCTTCAAGCTCCCGATCCGGCCGAGACTCCCCATCGCCTCCTCCGCCTTGACGCCGGTCTTGGCGATCTCGTCGGTCAATCCCCGGCGTCAAAAACCGAACGTGCAGTGCGCCTTGAAGGCCGCCATTCCACACACAATCCCGTGATGCGTGAACGACGGCATGCTCCACTTGATCGTCTCCGCCCCGTCCGGGCACGCCTGGTGCACGAGTGTGCGCAGGTGACGCAGGATCGGCTGGGCAAACTCCGCCGACTTCGCGATGTAGGCGTCCACCCGGGGATCGGTCTTCATGGCCCCACTCCTACAGCAGCACCCTGAAAACAGGCCAGCCCGGATTCGCCTGCGCCGCGCCAATTCCCGGCAGGTCATGATTTTTGGCCACGAAGAGGCACAAAGAGACGCAAAAAATCCTGACCTTCTGATCGATCTGATTTTCACCCTAAGATTCCCAATATTTTTGTGCCTTCTTGTGCCTTTTCGTGGCCAATCTACTCCGCGATCGGATGTCGGGGATAAACCCCGACCCACGAGAACCGCCCACAGCCCGAGGGCGGCGCACAAAAAACGCCGCCGGTTCATCCCTTGGGGCGAACCGGCGGCGCGCGTTGAACTTAAATCACTTCTTGATGCCGACGTATTCAAGAAAGGGCTCGTTCGAGCGCGGACGGCCGAGGAATTTTTCCACCGAGTCGCCGACGTCACGCGTGTTGCCCTTGGCGTAGACCTCGTCACGCAGGCGGCGGCCGATTTTCTCGTCCAAGAAACCACCGGGAGCCGCTTTGAACGCACTGGCCATGTCGACCGACATGACCTTCGCCCAGAGGTAACCATAGTAGCCGGCATCGTAGCCCGCGAGGTGCCCGATGTAGGCCGCCCAGAAGGTACCGGGGAGCGGCGCCATCACGACGCGGGCGGTCGTGTCGTTCACGATTTTAACAATGTCCGCCTGCCAGGCATCATCGACCGACAGCGTGTGCAGGCTGAGGTCGAGCAGGCCGATCGAAAGCTGCCGCCGGGTACCGTACCCCTCCGTCGCCTGGCGGGCCGCCACCAGGGACGCGATCGTCTCGGCGGGAATCTTCTTCGTCGGGTCACGATAATCGGCGGCAAACGTGTCGAGCACGGCCTTGTCCCAGACCCAATTCTCCAGCATCTGCGACGGCGCCTCGACGAAATCGCGCGGCACCGACAACAAGCCGGCATAGCGGGCGCGGCCGATGACGGTGTGCATCACGTGGCCGAACTCGTGGAACAGAATCTCGACGTCGCCATGCAGGAGGAGGGACGGCTTGCCGGGGGCCGGCGGGGGAAAATTGCAGACGAGAGCGGCGAGCGGCAGCTCGTAGCTGCCATCGGGGAGCTCGCGCCCGCCCAGCTGGGGAAAATTGGCGAAGTGGTTGTACTTTCCCTCGCGCGGAAACATGTCGAGGTAGAACGCGCCCATCGGCACGCCCGTGGCGGCGTCCTCGACCACCCAAAGCTGCACGTCCGGCGCCCAAACATAGGGCGGTTCAACTTGGGTAAACTTCAGGCCGAAGATCTTCTGATAGATCGCAAACATGCCCTCGAGGCTCGCTTGAAAGGGAAAATAGACCCGCAGCGCCTCGGTATCGACGGCATACTTCTCCTTCTTGAGGCGGTTGGTGTAGTAACTGATGTCCTCCGGCTCCAAGGTCGCGTCCGCCTTGCCGGTCTGGACCACCTTTAACTGCCGCAGGGTCTCCAACTCCCCCTTGAACTTCGGCTGCAGACCGACCACCAGGTCCTCCTCAAACTTCACGGCCGTCGCGCCGGTCTTGGCCATCCGGGTCTCGACCCGGTAGTCCGCCCAGTTGGCGTAGCCGAGGCGCTGGGCCACGTCAGCCCGCAGCACCACCATCTTGCTGAGCACCGGGGTGTTTTTTTCCTGGGCCAGCGAGGAACGCGCGATCGCCAGTCGGCGCCGCACAGCGGGCTTGTCGGCATTCTCCATCACGGCTTGGACGTGCCAGGTGACGTTGGCCATCACCCGATAACGGCCGTCCGGCTGCTTGACCCCGGGACTCTCGAGAAAACTCTGGGGCACGCCGGCCAGTTCCGCGGCGGTAAAGTCCAAAGGCGCCCGCGCCTCGTTGATATTGACCGCAAACTGCTGCTCCAGGTCGGCCAAGTCCTTGCGCCGCGCCTCGACGAGCTTTCGCTCCGCCTCCGGTAAAGCCAGGCCGGACCGGCGGAAGTCACGCATCGTGAAGTCCAGCAGGCGCTGTTGCTGGTCGTCGAGCACCGGCTTGGTGTCGGCGTAGGCTTTGAGCAGGCGATAGATGTCCTCCCGGTATTCGAGCGCGATTCCCCAGTTCTGAAACTTGCTGATTTCCGCCCGCGCCGCTTCGCGCATGGCTTTATCGGGATGCGTCTCGGATAGCGTGTAGATATGCCCGCCGAACGTTCCCGCCTCATTGGTGATGGCATCGTAGTCGCCGATGGTGCTCGCAAACGTGAGCTTGGCGGGATCCTGCGCGACGAGCCGGGCGAGCGCGGCGTCGGCCGTCTTGATGGCTTCGCCGGCGCGCAGCTGGATCTCCGCCGGGGTCAGGGGGTATTGCGGCAGCTGCAGGACCAAATGGGCGCGGGCCGCCTTGGCCTGAAAATCAGCCCAATGGGCGAGCTTGGCCGGGCCCTGCCCAAGAAGGGCGACGGGCAGTAGAATTCCGAGGAGCAGGGGAAGGAGGCGACGGGTGAAGTGCATGGGGAATGAGTTTTGAGCCACATTGGCCACGAGTGCTGGATCCGATCAATGCCCAAACGGCAGTCAGGGGCACGAGGGCCCGCCCGGCAGAGGAGGAAAATCAGGCCGCGCGGACGGTGAAAGCCCTCGCCCGGGACCCGCCGGAGCGCGGGGAGGCGGCCCCGCATATATTAGGCTCGCCACTCAACATCCGGCGACGTTCGCTCGTTTTGGTCACCCCTTTCCGGACGGCGGCCAATCTGACCCAGTTTGACCGATCATGCGGGACTATTTCATCCGCCGTTTTCTGCTCATTCCGCCCACTTTGCTGGGAATCACGCTGATCGTGTTCATTATCACGCGGCTGGTCCCAGGGGGGCCGCTGGAGCGCGCCTTAATGGAGATGAAGCAGGCCGACATCGCCTCCGGTCACGGCGCGTCCGGCGGGGGCGTGAACATGGCGATCTCGGAGGAACAGATCCTACAGTTGAAGGCCTACTACGGTTTGGATAAGCCCGTACTGATCAGCTACGGCCTCTGGCTCGGCAAGATCGTGCGCGGCGATTTCGGGACCTCGTATCGCTACAATGAACCGGTCTGGAACGTCATCCGGGAGCGTTTCCCGGTCTCCCTGTTCTACGGGCTGATCACGCTCGTGATCACCTATGCGATCTCCATTCCGCTGGGCATCGTGAAGGCCGTCCGGCACCGCTCGCTGTTGGACAACGCCAGTTCGGTTTTCATCTTCATGGGCTATGCTGTCCCCGGCTATGTGCTCGGGGCGCTGCTGCTGCTGGTTTTCGCCGCGCGCCTGTCCTGGTTCCCGATGGGCGGGTTCACGAGCTACGGGTTTTCCGACCTCTCCGTCTGGGGCAAAATCCTCGACCTCGCCCGCCATGCCGCCCTGCCGCTGGCCTGCTATCTGATCGGCAGCTTCGCCGTCACCTCGCTGCTGATGAAGAACCACCTGATGGACAACCTGGCCGCCGACTATATGCGGACGGCCGTCGCCAAGGGCGCCTCCTTCCGCCAAGCCGTGCTCCGCCACGCGTTGCGCAATTCCCTCATCCCGATCGCGACCACGTTCGGCCAGAACATCACCGCGCTGGTGACGGGGTCGTTCCTGATCGAGACGATCTTTGACATCAACGGCTTCGGTCTGCTGGGCCTGACCTCGATCTTCGACCGCGATTATCCGGTGGTCATGGGCATCATCCTCCTGGCCAGCCTCCTCCTGCTGGTGGGCAATATCCTCTCCGACGCCCTTGTCGCCGTGATCGATCCCCGGATCCGCTTCCGCTAGTCCCGCCGTCGCGCCATGGCCCTCAATCCGCTCACCCTCCGCAAACTGCGCCGCTTCCGCTCCCTGCGGCCGGGCTATTGGTCGTTCCTGCTGCTGATGGGCCTGATCGTGCTGTCCCTCGCCGGTGAGTTGTTGGTCAACAACCGCGCCCTCGTCGTGCGGAGCAACGGCCACTGGTATTTTCCCACCTACGGGGCCAACCTCCCCGGCGCGACCTTCGGCTTCGATTACACCTACGAAACCGACTACCGCACCCTGCAGTCCCGGTTCCGCGCCGCGGACAAGGGCGACTGGGTGCTCATGCCGTTGGTGCCCTACGGCCCGAACGAAAACACCACCTACGAGGGCGTCTTCAAACCCGCGCCCCCGTCGTGGCTGGGCGGCCCTCCCGGGCACTGGCTCGGCACCGACACCACCGGCCGGGATGTCTTTGCCCGGCTCTTCTACGGCTTCCGCATCGCGATCTTTTTTTCCCTGAGCTTCATGGTCCTGACCTACCTCGTGGGCATCACGATCGGTTGCCTCATGGGATACTACGGGGGAGCCGTGGATCTCATCGGCCAGCGTCTCATCGAGGTGTGGTCGAACATCCCGTTCCTCTACATGATCATCATCCTGTTTTCCGTCGTGCCTTCCACCTTCGGCGTGGGCACGCGCATCGGGCTGCTGCTCGCGGTTCTGGTGCTCTTCTCGTGGACCTCGATGACCTATTACATGCGCACCGCGACGTACCGGGAAAAGTCGCGCGACTACGCCGCCGCCGCCGTGGTGCTCGGGGCCGGACCGGGCCGCATCATTTTTCACCACATCCTCCCGAATACCATCTCCACGATCGTCACTTTCATGCCGTTCACCGTGGCTTCGGCCATCACCTCGATCACGGCGCTCGACTTCCTCGGCTTCGGCCTGCCTCCGCCCACGCCGAGCATGGGCGAACTGCTCAAGCAGGGCACTCAGACCCTCACCACCGCGCCTTGGATCGTCTCCAGCGCCTTCGCCGCCCTGGTCTTCATCCTTGTCCTGGTCACCTTCATCGGCGAGGCCGTCCGCGAGGCCTTTGACCCCAAGAAATTCACCACTTACCAATAATCCCATGCTCCGTCCCCATCCTTCCTCCCTTACCTTCTCCCTGCTGCTGGGCGCGAGCCTGCTGCTCCTCGGCGCCTGCGCCAAGTCGGACACCACCGCGGCCGCGAAACACGATGCGCGCGACGAGGCCAAGGCCTACTACGCCGCGCACTCCGACTTCTTCCACTTCAAGACCACCGCCGACATCCCGGCGAACCTGGCGTGGGAGGATGGCAGCGACCTCCCGGAGTTCGCCTCCCCCGACGCGAAGCGGGGCGGCACCCTCAACTATTACATCCCCGATTTTCCCCGCACGCTGCGCACCGTCGGGCCGGACTCCAACGGCAGCTTCCGCCCCTGGATCCTCGACGACAACGTAATGTACTACGCACGGCGGCACCCCAACGTCACCGACCTGACCAAGAATGGCTTCCACTATTATCCCGGCATCGCCGAAAAGTGGGCCCTCGATCGCGCGACCAAGACGGTCTACATCAAGCTCGACCCCGCCGCCCGCTGGTCCGACGGCGTGCCGATCACGACCGACGACGCCCTCTTCGCGTTTTTCTTCTATCGCAGCACCTACATCCGGGCCCCGTGGTACAACAACTACTACAACACGAAGTTCACCGGCGTCACCCGCTTCGACGACCACACCTTCGCGCTGCATTTTCCGGAGTTGCGGCCCGACATTTTCGCCCTCGCGCTGGAAAACGAACCCACGCCCGCCCACTTCTATGCCGAGGTCGGCGAAGACTATCCCGAACGCTACCAGTGGCGCTTCGTGCCCACCAGCGGGGCCTATGATGTGCGCCCCGAGGATGTCGACAAGGGCCGCGCCGTCACCCTCAACCACGTCAAGAACTGGTGGGCCGAGGACAAAAAATTCTGGCGCCACCGCTACAATCCGGAACACATCCGCCTGACGGTCATCCGCGATACCGCCAAGGCCTTCGAGGCCTTTCGCAAGGGGGACATTGATTTCTTCGGCCTCAGCCTCGCCGAATATTGGTATGACAAGCTGCCGGACAACGCGCCCGAGGTGCGCAACGGCTATATCCACAAGGTGAAATTCTATAATGACATCCCCCGCCCGACCTACGGCCTGTGGATGAACCAGAGCCGGCCCCTGCTCGACAACCGCGACATCCGGGTCGGCATCCAGTACGCCCTGAACTGGGACCTCGTCATCAAGAAGTTCTCGCGCGGCGACTGGACGCGCATGCAGACCTCGGCCGACGGCTTTGGCGAGTTCACCGCCCCCACCATCCATGCACGCGACTTCTCCGTGGAACAGGCCCTGGCCAATTTCGCCAAGGCTGGCTTCACGAAGCGCGGCCCGGACGGCATCCTCGTCAACGACGCGGGCACCCGCCTGTCGTTCCAGGTCAATACCGGCTATGAAAACCTGAAGGATGTCCTGACGATCCTGCAGGAGGATGCGATCAAGGCCGGGCTCGAACTGCGCGTCGAGGTCCTCGACAACACCGCCTCCTTCAAGAAATCGCAGGAAAAGAAACACGACATCGTGTTCTCGGCGTGGAACGTCACGCCGGAAATGTTTCCCCGCTACTGGGAAACCCACCACTCGGCCAACGCCTACGACAACGCCTTCCTGCCGGACGGTTCGGTCAATCCCAAGCGCACGATCAAGACCCAGACGAACAACCTCCAGGAAATCGCCTACCCCGAGCTCGACCGGATGATCGAGGCCTACGACAAGTCCGACAGTATCGCGGACATGAAGCAGCTGGCGTTCAAGATCGAGCAGTTCCTGTACGATGACGCGTCGTTCTCCCCGGGCTTTGACATCACCTTCATTCGCACCGGACTCTGGCGCTGGGTCGGCAATCCGAAGGAGGGCAACGTGAAGCTGGCCACAGCCTTTTACGAACACCGGCTCTTCTGGATCGACGAGGACGCGAAAAAAGCGACGAAGGAGGCCATGAGCGCGGGCCGGACGTTCCCCCCGGTCATCCAGACCTTTGACCAGTTCAAGACCCCCTGATCAACCGTGCCCGTGCCTGCCACCACCTCCCCCACTTCGTCCGGACCCGTGTTGGAGGTGCGTGACCTGGTCACGAGCTTCGACACCGACTCCGGCCGGCTGAAGGCGGTGGACGGGGTCAGCTTTTCGGTCCGGCGCGGGCGCACGCTCGGCATCGTCGGGGAATCCGGCTGCGGCAAGAGCGTCACGGCCTTTTCCATCATGCAGCTGTTGCCCCGGCCGATGGGGCACGTGGACGGCGGCCAGGTGCTCTTCGAGGGCCGGGACCTCACGCAGCTGCCGGCCGAGGAGATGCTCAAGATCCGCGGCAACCGCATCGGCATGATCTTCCAAGAGCCGATGACCGCGCTCAATCCGCTCCATACCGTCGGCCGGCAGCTGAGCGAGGTTTTCCTTCTGCACAAGACCTCCGACCGGCGCGCGGCCCTCGCCATGTCCGCCGAAATCCTCGGCAAGGTCGGCATTCCCTCCCCCGAGGTCCGGGTCGGCGAATATCCGCACCAGCTGTCCGGCGGAATGCGCCAGCGAGTCGTCATCGCCATGGCCCTCGCCTGCAAGCCGTCGGTGGTCATCGCCGACGAGCCCACTACCGCCCTCGATGTCACCATCCAGGCCCAGATCCTCGAGTTGATGCAGTCGCTGCAGGACGAGATGGGCATGGCGATCATCCTCATCACCCACGACCTCGGGGTCATTGCGGAAATGTGCGACGACGTGGTCGTGATGTATGCCGGACGCGTGGCCGAGGTCGGCCCGGTCACCCAGATTTTCGCCGCGCCCAGCCATCCCTACACCCGCGGCCTGCTGGCTTCCATCCCCCGGCTCGAACGGCCGCGCAAGACCCGACTCAATGTCATCGAGGGTCTGGTGCCGCCCCTCAACCAAATGCCCGCTGGCTGCCGTTTCCAGAACCGCTGCCCGTTCCGCGCCCCAATCTGCGCGCAGCAACCCCCCGACGAATTGGTCGCAACCGACCACCATGTCTTCTGTCACCGCTGGCGGGAACTGCCCGTCTTCCACGCATGAATCCCGCCGGCACTCCCGCCCCTTTGCTCGAGATCCGCGACCTGGCGATGCACTTCCCCGTGCGCGAGGGCGTCTTCCTGCGCGCCAGCAACAGCTGTCGCGCCGTGGACGGCGTCAACCTCACCGTCGCACCCGGTGAAACCCTGGGCCTCGTCGGCGAGTCGGGCTGCGGCAAATCCACCCTCGGCAAATGTGTGGTCCGGCTGCACCGGCCCACCGCCGGTTCGATCATTTTTCAGGGCCAGGACCTCGCCCATGCCGGGGGCGCCGCGCTCAAGGCGCACCGGCGGCAGCTGCAGATGATCTTCCAGGATCCCGTGGAGTCCCTGAATTCGCGCCACACCGTCGGCGACATCGTGGCCGAGCCGCTCGTCATCCACCGGATCGGCAACGCCGCCTCGCGCAAGGCGCGGGTGCGCGACCTGCTGGCCAAGGTCGGCCTGCCCGCGGATGCCGGGGATCGCTTTCCCTTCGAGTTTTCCGGTGGCCAGCGCCAGCGCGTCGGAATCGCCCGCGCCATCGCCCTCGAGCCCAAACTCATCGTGTGCGACGAGCCCGTCAGCGCCCTCGACGTCTCGATCCAGAGCCAGGTGCTCAACCTGATGCTCGATCTGCAAAGGGAAATGAACCTGAGCTACGTGTTCATCGCGCATAATCTCGCGGTCGTGAAGCATGTCTCCGACCGCATCGCCATCATGTACCTCGGTCGCATCGTCGAGCTCGCCGACGCCGAGACGATCTACCGCGCTCCCCGGCATCCTTACACGCGCGCCCTCATCTCCGCGATCCCCGTCCCGGACCCGACCCGCCGGCAACAACGGATCGTCTTGCAAGGCGACGTGCCCTCGCCGATCCACCCGCCGTCGGGCTGCCCGTTCCATCCCCGCTGCCCGCATGCCACCGAGCGCTGCAAGGTGGAAGTTCCGGTCCTGCGCCCTACCGGAGCGGAGGGCCAGATCGTCTCCTGCCACTACGATCTGTAATTGAGCGGCTCCCATGGTCTTGGGTGGGCCGCCGTACGTCCACCCCCGGCGTCGGGCTGGGCTAATCGCCCGAATCAGCCACCGGTTTAACTTCGCCGGCGCGGCTATAGGTTTGGCAGCGTTGGGGTTCTCCGCTGAGTGGAGGGCAAACAAAACTCCCATGCCCAAACCCTTCCGTCTGCTGTGCACCCTGCTGGTGTGCACGTTCGCCCCACTCGCCGCTGCCGAACCCACGGCCGCCACCTCGCCGACCCGGTTGCTCCGGTTCCCCACCACCAACGGCCAGTCCATCGTCTTCTCCTACGCCGGCCAGCTCTACACCGTCGACGCCGCCGGCGGCACCGCCCGCCGGCTCACCGATAGCCCGGGCTATGCCATTTTCCCGCGCTTCTCCAACGACGGCACCCAGCTCGCGTTTACCGCGCAATACGACGGCAACACCGAGGTCTATGTCATGCCCTCCGCCGGCGGCCCCCCGAAGCGCCTCACCGTGTCCGCCACGCTCGACCGCGACGACCTCAGCGACCGCATGGGACCGAACAACATCGTGATGGCCTGGCGCCACACCGCGCCCCAGGTCGTCTTCCGCTCCCGCTGGCACTCGTTTAACCCCTTCATCGGCCAGCTCTACACCGTCGGCCTCGACGGGGACGTCCCGACACAGCTGCCCGTGCCCCGCGGCGGCTTCATGTCGTATTCACCTGACGATACCCAGATCGCCTACAACCGGGTCTTCCGGGAATTCCGCACGTGGAAACAATATAAAGGCGGCATGGCCGACGACATTTGGATCTTCGACCTCAAGACCGGCGCGCTGGAGAACATCACCCACCACCCCGCCCAGGACTTGTTCCCCATGTGGGCGCCCAACGGCAAAATCTACTTCGTCTCCGAGCGCACGTCCCGCGCCAACCTCTTCAGCTATGATCTCGCCACGAAGCAGACCCAGCAGCTGACCCGCTTCGCTGAATACGACGTGAAGTTCCCGTCGATCGGGCCCGGCGCCATCGTCTTCGAGCAAGCCGGACAGGTCTGGAGCCTCGACCTCGCCACGGGAAAATCCGCCCCCGTCGCGATCACCGTCGCCGAGGATTTCGCCGGCACCCGCCCCGCCCTCGTCAATGTGTCCAAGTTCATCGAGAGCCTCGACCTCTCCCCCGATGGCCGCCGCGCGACCGTCGTCGCCCGTGGCGATGTGTTCACAGTGCCCGCCAAGGACGGCCCGACGCGCAACCTCACGCAAACCCAAGGCGTGCACGAGCGCTCGGCCGTGTGGTCGCCCGATGGCAAATCCATCGCTTACCTCTCGGACGCCACCGGCGAGAATGAAATCTTTGTTCGCGCCCAGGATGGCCGCAGCCCGGCGGTGCAGCTCACCACCGGCGGCGACACCTATTACTTCAACCTCTCGTGGTCGCCTGACTCGAAAAAAATCCTCTGGGGCGATCGCAAGCAGCGCCTCCGCTGGGTCGACGTCGCCACGAAGGCCGTCAGCCTCGTCCAGGAAAACCCCAATGCTCCGATCATCGATTACTCGTGGTCCCCCGATTCGCAGTGGGTGACTTGGGTGCAGGTCGTCAACGGGACGCTGCCGAAGGTCATGATCTACGGCCTCGCCGACCCGACGACCCTCACCGTCGCCGACAGCTCCTACGCCTCCAGCCGGCCGAAGTTCAGCGATGACGGCAAATGGCTGCTCTTCGCTTCCGCCCGCGATTACCGACCCATTTACTCCGCCACCGAGTGGAACCACGCCTACCAGGACATGGAGCGCGTGTATCTCGTCGCGCTGGCCAAGGACACGTCCTCACCCTTCGCCCCGAAAAGCGACGAGGTCGGCGTCGCCAGGGATGACGATGCGGCGAAACCCGAATCCGCCGAAACGGAAACCTCGAAAACCGACGCAGCCAAGCCCACGGAGAAATCCGACAAAAAGGACGCCGCCAAGAAACCCGTCGTCGTTAAAATCGATGTCGAGGGCCTCGCGGAGCGCGTGATCAGCCTGCCCATCGCGCCCTCGAACTATAGCTCGATCCGAATGGTCGGCGACAAGGTTTACTACCGCCGTCTTCCCGGCGGTCCCTTAGGTGGCGGCGGCGGCGAGAGCTTTGGCAGCGGTGCAGCCACGCGCTCCGTCATCGCCGTCTACGACCTCAAGGCGAAGAAGGAGACTGAGCTCGGTAACTTCGACAGCTTCGAGATCACGGCCAACGGCAAAAAGATGCTCCTCCGCACCAAGAGTGACTATTCGCTCATCGACCTTCCGACTGCGAAGATCGAGCTGAAGCCTGAAATGAAACTCGACCTGTCCGGCCTCGAGCTTCGCCTCGACCGTCCCGCGGAGTGGACGCAGATCTACAACGAGGGCTGGCGCCAGATGCGCGACTTCTACTATGCGCCAAACATGCACAACGTCGGCTGGGCCGCGCAGCGCGAAAAATACGCCGCCTTCCTGCCCTGGGTCGCGACGCGCAACGACCTGACCTACCTCATGGGCGAGCTCATCAGCGAACTCCACAGCGGCCACACCTACGTCGGCGACGGCGACCGCGTCCAGGCCCCGAAGATCAAGACCGGCCTGCTCGGCGCCGAGGTCTCCCGCGATCCCGCCAGCCGCGCCTACCACATCGACAAAATCCTGCACGGTGAAAACTGGCAGACCAAGACCCGCTCTCCCCTCACCGAGCTCGGCGTCAACGTCAGCACCGGCGACTACATCCTCGCCGTCAACGGCACCCCCACGCGCGACCTCGCGAACCTCTACTCCGCCCTCGTCGGCACCGTCGGCAAGCAGGTCGTGCTCCGGGTCAATTCCAAGCCCGTGGACCAGGACGCGCGCGATGTCACGATCGTGCCCATCGGCGATGAGGCCCCGCTGTATTATGATGGCTGGGTGCAGGGGAACATTGACTACGTATCGAAGAAGACCGCCGGCAAGGTCGGCTACCTCCACATCCCGGACATGGGTCCCGAGGGCCTGCATGAGTTCGTCCGCCGTTTCTATCCCCAGCTCGACAAGCAGGCGCTCATCATCGACGTCCGCGGCAACGGTGGCGGCAATGTCTCGCCGATGATCATCGAGCGGCTGCAGCGCGAGCTCGTGATGATCAACATCCGCCGCAACGGCCTGCCGGCGCCGAATCCCCGCGACATGCTGGTGGGCCCGAAGATCACCCTGATGAACGAGTATTCCGCCTCCGATGGCGACCTGTTCCCCTACCGTTTCAAGACGCTCGGCCTCGGCAAGCTCGTGGGCCAGCGCTCGTGGGGCGGCGTGGTCGGCATCTCCGGCACGCTCCCGTTCACCGATGGCAGCTCGCTGATGAAGCCCGAGTTCGCGCCCTACGCGAAAGACGGCTCCGGCTGGATCATCGAGGGCCACGGCGTGGAGCCGGACATCGTAGTGGACAACGATCCGGCCCGGGAATTCAAGGGCGAGGACCAGCAGCTCGACCGCGCGATCGATGAGATCGTGGCCGAGCTCAAAACCAAGACCCAGACCCTACCCGCCGTGCCGGCTTGGCCCGATAAGCACGTCGATCAACCGAAATCATAGCCGTCGCGCGCGATCGTCCGCGGCGAAGCACCGCGCCGATGATAAAGTCCCGCGCCGTAACCATCCCGCGATTCTCGCGCGGGCCAATGGCGCCGATCTGGCGGGCTTGGCGGTGCTGGCCGGCCAGCTCCAGGCTTGTTTCGACCTGCCGGGCTTCTCCCGGGGGTTGCCGCACTACTTCGGGGCGCTGGGAATCACCCTGTTCGCCGGTATGATAAGCTTCCTGTAAACGTGGTTTTACTCCTCGCGATGACCGGCGCGGAGAGCCATTGCGGTGATAGCCATGTCCGCGGTCACTTACCTTCTCCTCCTCGCGCTTCTGGCCGGCTTGGTTCAGTCGCGCGTCAGCCTGTTGGATGCGTTTCGGGGCCTGCCGCGATTTCTTGCCTCGTTTGGGCTGACGCTGTTCCTGGTGAACTGGATTAATTTCCTGCTCTACGCCCTGGTGGGCTGGGGCGCGCTGTACATCCGCCTTTCGTGGGGCGCACTGCTGCTCGCCCTCCTCTATTTTTCCAACGCCTGGAAGTTATTGGGGTCGCGTGGGTCAGCCCGCCCAGCCGGTGCCCCGCCGCCGCGCCCAGCTGCGCCCCGCCCGTGGAACTATTGGTTCCTGTTCCTTGCCGGCTTTGTCCTCGTGCGGTTTTACGCCGGGCTGGATGTGGACCGGGAGAACAACGTGTGGAGTGTGTTCAGCTTCGTTGACACCGCCTTCCATCTTTCCGTGGTGAACGCCTTCCTGTCCACGCCGCAATTTCCGCCCATGGACCTCGACATGGCGCCCTACCCGCTGAAGTACCACTTTCTCGCGGACTTCCATGTTGCGCACCTGGTTCGGCTTGGCCTGCCGGCCATCTCGGGCATCTGGCTGATGAACCTCATCAGCGCCTTCGCCATGGTGGGCACGCTCTGGGCGGCCTTTGCGCGCTGGCTCAGGCTGTCCGACCGCTGGGTGCTGCTGGCGGGGCTGATCTTCTTGTTCCTGAACACCGCCTTGGTGAATCTTCTCCACTTTGTCCTCCTCCATCCCCCGTTTTTCGACCCGGCCAGTCCGTTTTATGGCCTGCTGCGTTTTCCCTATTTCAATTTTGAATCATCCCTTGCGAACATGCTGGAGCCGCAGCGCGGCCTCTTGTTTTCGCTGCCGGTCGTCCTGCTGGTCCTCCACGCGGCCTTTGGCGAGCCCGCGCAACCGGGAGCCGAGCCGGCGGAGCGGAGCCGGACGATGTGGGCTTTTGTCCTGATCTGCCTCCTGCCGTTGGGGCATATTGTATCCTTCGCGGTCCTCGTGCCCTGCCTGCTCCCAAAACTCTGGCAGCACTTGTCGTGGGCCCTGCGCCGCTGGTGGATTTGGCTGCCGGCCTTTGGCCTCGGTGTCCTGCAGCTGCTGTACCTCGCGGTCTACGGGCCACCCACCAACTCTTCCTATGCCGCGTGGTCCGTCACCGGGTTCATGCCGCTGCAGGATTTCGCCGCCTTCCCCCCGTTCCTCCGCCAAGCGGCATTCTGGTTCTTCGCCGACGGCGACTTTCTCTTCTGGGGCATCCTGTTCGCGGTCCTCGCCGTTGTCCGCCGGAAATTCCCGGCCCGCCCGGGAGCCTCCACCCCCGGACCGTGGTCTTTCCTCGTCCAGTGGCACTGGTATTTTGCCATCTGCGTCGGATTCTTTGTCCTGATCAATCTCGGCCGGTACAGCTTCGACTGGGGTGACAGCAACAAACTCGTGTTCTTCCTCAATCTCGGCCTGACCCTGGTCATCACGCTCGGCGTGGCCGATCTGGCCACCCGCCGCTCCCGGCTTGTTGCCCACCTGCTTTGGGGATTTTTCTTCCTCCTGTGCGTCTTGCCGGCCAGCTACGCGTTTTACCGCAATGTAATCGGTTCAGATCCAGTCAACGGAACGGTCATGATCTTCACCAATAATGGTCGCCAGGCCGCCGAGTGGATCCGCCAAACCCTTCCGACCCGGGAAATTATCCTGACCGCGTCCAACAACGACCTGCACTTTGTCACCCCCTTGGCCGGGCGGCCCACGCTGGCCGGGATCTACGGCGACTCCAATCCCTACCGGCGTGAAAAACGGGAAGAGGAGATCCGGCGCGTTTACGAGGAAGACGCCCTCGGCCTCATGCGGCTGCGGGGCGTCAACTACGTCTGCATTTCCCGGGTCGAGCGGACCGCGTACCGGCTCAATCCCCGTTGGATGGAGCGGATGAAAACCGGACAGGGCGTGGCTTTCCAAGCGGGTGAAGGCCACGCAGACTATTACTCCGTCTACATCTTCGACCTCCGCCAGTTGGGTTCGAAATAAGGCGCGCCTTGGGCCGCCTGCTCATGACGGCTGGGAATTACAGCGACGACCGGTTGAATGGCCCACCGCGACTCGGGGTAAGACACACGGCCTGACGTCGCGGCGGCCCCTCCAGTTGAATGGGATATAACGAAGGGCCGAATTCTGAAGCCAGGCTCTGCCGCGGGCTCGAGTCGGATGGAATATCCCCATGGGCCCGGCGCTGGAAGTGGATCACGTAATCCGTGCTTTATGCCCGACATGCTGAGGGTGGATCCTCGATCGACAAACGAGCCCGCTTGGCCGAAGCGGGCAGCCTTCCTCCGTCCCGCAAGGCCGGGCTTCCGCTGTCGCTCGTAGAGCTATGGCGGACAAGCCGGCGCGACAGTCCTCGTGCCGCGGCTGCGGCGAGCGAAGGCTGGTCCGCCAAGTCGTAGCTTGCGTCTGGGGGTCCATCAGACTCCGGCGCCTGCCGCCGCATGCTGGCGGGTGAGGACGGCTACCGCCGGATGATGAATCCGGCGATCCGCCGTGATGGCGAAGAACTGCTCGCGGCATTTCTCGGTGGCGCCGATGATGCGCAGGGAGAAGCGGTCCACCGCTTCCTGCGCCACGACGCTCGGCACGGGAATGAACCCGCGACCATCGGAAGCCATGACCTTCAGCAGCGCCGCATCCTCGCATTCCGCTACGATCCGGGGCGCGATGCCGAGCAGCTGAAACCACCGGTCGAGCGAGCGCCGCAGGCCCGTGCCTTCCGTCGGCAGCAGCGCGGGGGCCTGATGCAGCGACCGCGGATACCCCTTGCGCAACGCCCTCGCGAGCCGCGCCGTCGCGCAAAACGTGACGCCGCATTCGCCCAGGGGATGATTGAACACCCGCACCTTCAGGCTGCCCGGAGCCGGCTCGTCGGCCAGCACCACGTCGAGCCGGTGGGTGATCAACTGGGCCAGCAGATCTTCCACCTTCCCCTCGCGGCAGATGACGTGGACCACCTGCGGCAGCGCAAACACCGGCTCCAGCACCTGCCGCGTCACGAGCTTGGGAAACGAATCCGCGATCCCGACGTGCAGCCGCAGCGCTTTCCCGGAGGGGCGTTGTTTCAAGGCGTCGGACATTTCCCGGCCGAGGGTAAAGATCTCGTCAGCGTAGCGCAGCGCCACCTGGCCCACATCCGTGAGCACATTACCGCGTCCGCTGCGGCGAAACAGTTTCTCCCCGAGCGTTGCCTCCAGTTCGCGAATCTGCGCCGAGATCGAGGGCGGCGACACGTGCAGTTTCTCCGCCGCCCGGCGCAGCCCGCCCTCGCGCGCCACCATCCAAAAATACCGCAGGTGATGGTAATTTAGCCAGTCCATGCCAGGGCCACAAATAAGCTTTAAGTTAACACTCCGTGTCAAACTGCGTATTAGTCGAATCCCACGTTGCGGGGTATAGTGTCCCCATGAACCTCATCCTTCAGCCCGGCAATGCCCGCACCCCGGTCGCCCTCGACCAGCTCATCGAGTCCCGCCTCCTCGCCCTCGCTGCCCGCCAGCGCATCGAGGAGGCCACGGTCCGGCTTTACGACGACCGCGAGGGCAGCCCCCGCTTTCAGGCCAGTATCTTGATTCGCGTGCCCGGGCCCGACATTCACGCGGTGGCCTGCGACCACACCCTGCGCGTCGCCGTGCAAAAGGTGCTCAACGCCATCGAGGCCCAGGTCGACGCGCGCCAGCGGCAACGCCGCCAACGCGGGCGCAGCCAGCTGTCGCATTCCGCCGCCGCGCGCACCGGTCGCACCTGGTAATCCCGCCCCGCCGATCCCATGCCCGCCCTGTTTGCGTTGGCCGACTATTGGTGGTTCTACGCGCTCTTCACGCTGGGCGTGCTGGGACTGCTCGCGCTCGACCTGGGCGTGTTCCACCGCGAAGCGCACGAGGAAGGTCAGGCAGGCGCTCACGTGGAGCGTCGTCTGGATCAGCCTCGCCCTCCTGTTCTGCTGGGGCTTCTGGGAGTACGCCCATTGGAAGCTGCCCCAGGATCCGCGCCTGATCGCCGCCGGGATCACGGCCGCACAGGCGGCGGCCCTCGCCGATCGCGTCGGGCTCGAGTTCCTCACCGGCTTCGTGATCGAGAAGTCGCTCTCGGTGGACAATATCTTCGTGTTCGTGGTCGTCTTCACGTTCTTCGGGATCCCGCCAAAATACCAGCATCGCGTGCTCTTTTTTGGGATCATCGGCGCCCTCGTCTTTCGCGTCATCTTTATCGCGCTCGGCTCGGTGCTGTTGCAGTGGCAGTGGGTGATCTGGTTCTTCGGCGCCTTCCTGATCCTGACCGACCTCAAGATTATCTTCTCACCCGGGAAGCCGCTCGATCCCGAGCGCAACCCCCTCATCCGGCTGCTCCGCCGGCTCATCCCCGTGACCCCCCGGCTGGAAGCGGAGCGGTTCTTTATCCGGCCCGGCGGCGTGCTCCACGCCACGCCCCTCCTGGTGAGCCTGGTGTTCATCGAGATCACCGACATTGTCTTCGCCGTCGATTCCGTGCCCGCGATCTTCGCGATCACCAGCGAGCCGTTGATCGTTTTCACCTCCAACGTCTTCGCCATCCTAGGGCTGCGCGCCCTGTTCTTCCTGCTCGCCGGGGCGATGCATCGCTTCCGCTTCCTCAAGTACGGGCTCGGCCTCGTCCTCGTCTTCGTCGGCCTGAAGATGGCCTGGCTCAACGATGCCTTCGGCGGCAAGTTTCCCATCGTGTGGTCGCTGGGCATCATCGGCGCCATCCTGGCAACCACGGTGACCGCCTCGCTCCTCCTCTCCCGGACCACCCCGGCCGGTCCCGCGCCCGCGCAGCCCTGACGGCTTCGCTCCCTTACCACCCATGATTCCAACCTCCACCCCTCCCATGCCTGCCAAAAACAGCTCCATTCCCGACGCCCTCAACCTGCATCTCTCCGCCAGCAGCCGCGACGACGTTCCTGGCGTCGCCCACTATGTCGAGCGCGGCGCCGAACTCGTCACCCCGGAAGCCATCGCGGCGCTGCGCCGCCTGCGCCAGCCACTCCAGAAGAAGATCGACGCGCTCGATGCTGCCGGGCATCTCCGGCGCCGCCTGGAAATCCTGGCCACGTACTTCGACGAGGCCGGGGCCGACGGGCAGGCCGGCACGCCGGCCCACGGTGAAGTGGCTTTTGCCCTGCTCTATTTCCTCAAGGGATTCGATCGCATTCCCGATTCGGTACCGGAGGTGGGACTGCTCGACGATGCTATGATCGTGGAGGCGGTGCTGTCTAACCGGGCGACGACCCTCCGCACCCATTGGCTGCGCCACCGCCGCACCTGGCCCTACGAGTTCTAAAGCGGATGGCCCGCATCCGCACCGCCGCGACAAATGACAGGGCTGAATCCCACGGTTCAACCTTGAGTCCTCAGTTCAAACCAAACGCCGAGAACACCGATGTCGCCTATGAGTGGGAAAGCGATCGCCCGGCTCAGCCGGACCCAGATGGGCCAAGGGTCCAGCCTGGGGTGGTCGTGCTCGCGCTCAGGGACGGCCCTTGATGACCTCGATCTGCACCGGGAAGGTAAAGACGCCGGCATTCGTCACGACCACCAAGTCATCCCGTTGCTTGCCCAAGCGGTTCTGGCCCAAGGTATAACTTACCTCGATCTCCAGCCGGGGAGGCATGGTCGGGAATCCGGGTTCCGGTTTCGGGGTCAGGCCGCGCGGCGTTCGCACCACCCAGCCCGGGTTGTTCTTGTTCAGGCCCACCTTCTTGATCGTCAGCGGGATCCCTCCCACATCGAGCACATCAACCTTGATGCTGGGCGGCGGTTTGGAGTCCTTCTGCGGTCCGAAATCATAGGAGCCAACATGGACTTGGTTGCGGTGGTCGCGGGCCTGCAGCCGGGCCCGCGCAATGTCCGCATGCAGGTTGGCCGTCAGGCTCATCGTCGCAGAGACGTCCGGCCGGTTGGTGCGCACCGCCAGCACCCCGAATCTCCGCACCGGCGCATGGTCGCGGGCCAGCGCGAATTCGGGGAAATATTCGACCTGCACCTGCAGCTCTTCGCCGGGACGCAGCTGCAGGGGGACCTGCGCATAAAACCCGTTGCGCGTCAGGGTCTGGCCGCGCCAGATGACACCCGAGAGCTGGAAGTTGTGGACCTGCGGTGAATTCGTGGACGGCACCAGGTCCGTCACGAGGATGTCAGCCGTGCCGAAATTCCGGATGACGCCGAACTGCCCGGGCAACTGGGGGCTCGTGCCCCACGGTTTGCTAAACAGGGCTTCATTCACTGGACCCTGCAAAACCTGCAACGTCGCCCGCGCGAAGTCGGCATTGCGCCGAACCGAGGCGAACACAGGCAAAACAATCACGTCATGCGGGCCAGACCCGGGAGTGTCGGTGATCATGCCGCGCGCCTGCTGCCAGTCGATCACCCGGCCGTCGTAGTTGGCGCCGTGAACCTCGACTTCCAGTTCCCGGAACGGGTCTCCCGGCATAAAACCAAATTCCCAGAGTCCCACGACAGCCATCTCGCCCTGCAGGGTAAACGATAGTCCGGCCCGGCGTTGGGTCTGCCAGCCGGGATTCCAATAACGCTCCGTGGTCCGGTTGATAAACGCGGGCCGCGGGCCAACGGCATTGGCGGCCAGGGTGAGGTTGCCGTCGCCATCCCAAACACTGCGATAATCCTGACCCGTTATTCGCTCGGCGACGGTGCGCAGGCTGCGTCCGGCCAGCAGGGTGCCGCCCAGCGAAACCTGATAGGTGTCGGATCCGTCACCCAGCCACAGGGCGGCGTTGGGCCAGAGGAGTTTTCGGTTGGGCAGGCCGCGGGCCGGGCCGGACGGGTTCCAATACAACTCCTCGCTGCCCAGAACCTGGAAGCCCCCGATCCCCACGCGGAATTCATCAATGTCATCATGGTCCTCGTCCGCGGTGAAGCTGAAGCGCGACAACCCGCTAAACAGATGCCCCCGCAAAGCCAGCGTCTGCTCGCGCCACACGGCAGGGTCGGAACTGGTGCCAAAACCCACTGATCTCCCGAGCGGATCCGGCACCTCCATGTTGACAAATGCCCGATCCCCGTCGGCGCTGGCACTGCCGTCGGCGGTGGCGGTGAGCAGTTCGGTCTGCTGCGAGTCCCAGGCGAGGATGCTGTAATAAATCACCGCGTCGCTCGTCGTGCCCGCACTGCTCTGCCGCGGGCGCATGGTTGCGGTGGGGGTCCAGGTCACGCTGCCCCCGGGCGTGGTGGATCGCACCGTATCGTTGACCCCGAACCCGGCGGAAACTTCGCCGACGTCATGCGAATTGTCATCGTGGTATTTCAGCCAGAAGCCGCGCATCAGCACGACCGCGCGGTCGCAGTTGAAGGGCAGCGCCTCGCTGATGGTTCCGAGGGACGCCGGCCCGCGCGCATTGCCCGGGTTGAAACTGCCCACGGCCACCGCGCCCTGCTTGACCGCGGCCGGGGGCAGGGGCTCGTGCCAGATGCGCAGCACGGCCTGCTGGTCCTGCAAATTGTCACCCGCCCCGTGCTCGAAGCGCAGCTCGACGGAAAAAATATTACCCCGACTGCTCCGCACCCCGATGCGGTTGGTGAAGTCGCCCGCATCGACGTGGGTCGTGCCGATCGCCTCGGCGCCCCGGATCCGCTCACCCGCGCGATTGAGGCCGTACAAGTGCACGCTCTCCCCGGACGTGGACGTGCGGTCGCCACCCGGCAGGGGGATGAAGCCGAACTCGAGCCCGACTGCGCGCTGGCCGCGTTCGAAGTCAAAAAACAGCGAGGGGCGAAAATTATCGCCGGTGAGGGGCGGGAGCGGCAAAGGACCGCGATAGAGATTGACCAGACCCGTCAAAGGCTGGGCGCCCCGGGAGCCGGGCAAGCTCATCAGCTCGGGTTCGCTGCGTGGACGGTCGTTGCGCGTGGCAAACTCCAGGTTGGCGGTGACAGCCAAAAACGACTGCCAGCCGACCCAGGAGATGACGGCAAAGCCCGCCGGCGCGTTCGTGGGATCGCCGACCACGCGCGCCAAGGGCGGGCAGAATTCGTTTTCAAACGGCTCGGTGATGGGCCCGGTCGGCGGCGGCACCTTGCCCCACCACTTAAAGCGATTGAAAATCACCGCCGGTCCATCGTCTTCCGTATCGAGCAGATAATGATTGGCGGTGGTCCCCGGCGGCATCGGCGGGGCTGGCTGGGCGGGGGCGGAGGTGAACAAGGCGCCGAGCGACGCGCCGAGGAGAACGAGGCGGCACAGCGAATTTCTCATGCGCCTGCGAGCATGGTCTGGAAACCCGGCGTTTCCAATTGCGAAAACAGCTCGCATCTCGAGCGCGCAGCCCGCCTTCGCTGCAACGATTGGCTTGCCCGTTAGATCCCCAGTTGTCCGGGGACGGCCGTGCCATCCGAAGCTCGCGGAGCGAAGGATGGCTTAAGGTACCGGGGACGTTTGGCTCCTATTTCCATCGGAGGGGGGCCCGACGCAGGCAGAAGAGAGCGCGGTGGAAAACGATCCGGCCCGCGAATTCAAGGGCGAGGACCAGCAGCTCCCCTGCGTGCTCTCCGCGATCGTGACCGAGCTCCAAGACGAAGTTGCAGACCCTGCCCCCCGTGCCGGCCTGCCCCGACAAACACGGGGCCAGCCGAAGTCGTAAAGCCCGCCGCCATCATCGTTTCAACCCAAGGTCCCCGAACAATTCCGTGCCTTTTCTTCGACATAGGAGCCGAAGCGCGAATGGGCGGTCCGTTTTGGGTTCTCCGCGGCAACGACCTCCGGCAAAAATAGGAATTTACATCATGGCTAAAAACAAAGTTCCGAGTCCCCGTATTGCTTCGCCCGGCCAATGGCTCTCCCAGCGGAAGAAATTGTTGGCGCAGGAAAAGGCCCTCACCCGCCACTATGACAGCCTCAACGCCCGGCGCCGCCGATTGCCGATGGTAAGGGTTGAAAAGGACTACGTCTTCGAAGGCCCGAAGGGCATAATCCCCTTTGCCAAGCTCTTCGATGGGCGTCGGCAGCTGATTGGATATCACTTCATGTTCGACCCCCGATGGCGGGAGGGATGCCCCGCTTGCACCCAGCTACGTCGACGCCTTGGGCGATCTTTCATTGCTCCATGCCAAGGACACCAGTTTCGCGCCCATTTCCCGGGCGCCGTTCAAAAAGCTGGCCGTTTACAAAGGCGCCGGAGTTGGGATTTCGCCTGGTTCGCGTCGTTCGGCAGCACGTTAACTACGACTTGCATGTGACGCTCGACGAGACCATCGCGCCCGCCGAATATAACTATCGGAGCAAGGCCGACCCGCACCCGTTTGATTGAGCAGCTGGATGTTCAAGAGGAGCAAGCCACCTACGGCACTCTCCCGAAAAAAAAGAACCGGCGCGCGGGATAGCTTCGGTCAGACCATGTTAGTTTTCGAAGAGCAGCTCATGCTTCCGGCACCCAATTGCGTCGTAGTGTTACCAGATTTTTACACGTCGGACTGTGCGGTTTGCTTCACAGATCGATGGTGCCTCCAACGTCGGGCCGGCTCCTAAACGGCTTGCCGACCAGCCCGCGCGGGACTTAGGATGGAGACGTGAAAACACGCGTCGTATTCTTGTCGGTGCTGGCACTAGTCCCTATGATCGCTTGGCCGCAAGATGGCTATGATTCTGAAAGGCGGCAGCTGATTGCGCAGCAGGATCAGCGGATTCAAAATTGGGACATGCAGGCGAAAATCGATGCACAGGTTTCTGCAGCTAAGAAGACGGCAGATGCTGTGAAGGCTCTCGAATTGAAAATCGCTCAAATAGAGTCCGACAGGTTGGCCGCAGAATCAGCCAAAGAGGAGCGTCTGCGGATCGAAAAAGAGGAGCAAGCCGAGGCGAATCGGCTGGCAATCTTAAAGCAACACCAAGACGCCGAGTGGGCCGCGGGCTCCCCGGAACGCGAGCGTCAGGCCGCAATTCGTCAAGCCTCACTCGATGCCGCAGTTAATAAGTGGCGAGCTTCGATCGTTCGCACTCCAAATATCATGATCGCCTCACCAGGGAACGGGGAAGGACTGGTACTGGTGGATGGGCAGCGTTTCCACTTCAAGACGCCCGCCGAAGCGCGTGCCTTCGCTGAACGCTTGAAGAAAGAGGTAACGGAAATTCTTCTGACAAACTCGAAGTGATCAGCCCAGCTTCACCGGCGCACTCATGACCGCCTGGCCCACGTAGTGGTCCTGCGTCGTCCTGCTCGAGGAGTGACCCGCGGCCGCCTGCGCCATCATCAGGCCCTGCTGCTCCTTGATCTTGTTGAGGAAGAATTTCCGCAGTCGATACGCGATCTTGCCGGCATCGCCCGTCACACCCCGTGCCTTCAGCCAGGCATTCAGCCGGCGCTCACACTCCTGGATGCGGTCGCTCTTGCTGGTGGCCGGCACCAGGTGATCGTCCCCGGCGGGCACCTGGGCGAGCAGCGCCTCGGCAATCGCGGCCGGCAGGATCACCGAGCGCTCGTTTCCCTTCGGCAAAAATGTCTTCGTCGGCTTCATGGTGAGCCGGTAGCCCAGCGGCTCCTGGTCAAGCCAGGCCTTCTCAGCATGGGCGCACTCCCGGTTCCGCAAGCCGCCCCACGTCATGAGCTGAAACATCGCCCAGGCGCCCGGATCCTCGCCCTGGAGCGCCACCGCATCGGCCAGGAGCTGCTGCACCACCTCATCCTTTAATTGGACCGGCTTGCCCTGTTTCCGGGCCGCCACGGGCCCAGCCTTGGCGAACTCCGCGACATTCGGCGGCAAATGCAGGGTGCCGTAGTCGTCGATCGCCTGGGCGCTGAAGATCGATTGCACGTGCGTCAGCATGCTGTTCATCGAGCGCTTGGCGGCCTCGAGCGCCGCGAGGTCCTCCGCGTGCTCCTGGCTTGCTGTCTCCAACCGCTTCGCCTGCCAGGTCTTCACAAACTGTTTGGTGAGCTCCGTGGTGCTCAGATCCTCCACCGTGAAGTCCGCCCCGCGCACCGTCCGCACGAATCGTTTGAGATCGGTGATGTTTTCCTTTCGCGTGTCGGCCTTCGCTTTGATCGTCGGGCCGGCCAGATAGGCGGTGATGATCTCGCCGAGTGTCGCAGCGCCCCGGTGCTCCTTGCCCAGGATGCGGTCGATCTCGGCGCCGCTGGCGGCCTTGATGATGGCGTCCCGCTTGGCCTTCGCCAGCCCCAGGTCGCGGGTGTCCAAAGTGAACGGCGTGCGGCGGCCGTTGTATTCCTTCTTTCCGTTGACCCGCTTCTCGAAGTACCAGATCCCGTCCCGCTTCATCAGATTCTTCAGCTCCCGCTTTCTCGGCTTGCGAACGACGGCCGTCAGCTGGGGTGTGGGCGATGTGGGTAAACCTGTGGGGAAACGGAGTGCATTCATGACAGCACTCATTTTCACTCATCGGTAAACTGTCAAGCTGAACCACTCAGGCGTGTCTCCCTCGTGAAAGCCCACAGAAACCGGGCTTTTCAGAGGTAAATCCTGGCGGAGAGGGAGGGATTCGAACCCCCGGCACCCTTGCGGGCGCGCCTGATTTCGAGTCAGGTACGATAGACCACTCTGCCACCTCTCCGGTCAGGAACGGGGAAACGTAGGGTACAACCCAAAAAACGAAAGGCGAAAGTTTCACTGCAGCCTATCCGCGGTCTGCGGACTTGCGGGGGCCCGGGCTTGGAAGAGGATGACCCAAGGCGTTTAACGACACCCCGTCGCAGATGTCATTTCATTTTCGCCCCGCTGGGTCACGCGATACTTGCTGGGCCTCAGCACCGGATTGGTCTTCCTTCATCCGGCTACCAACTCGGGTACCACCGCTTCGGGTTTATGCATGGCATTTGTTTGTTCAATCTCGACAAGGAGAATGCGTTTCCGGCGTATTTTTCCGCTCTGCAGCTGCTCGGCGCCTCGGGGTATTGCTCGCAATCATTGCAAAATAGCACCGGCAGCGAAATACGCCGCACGCGCGCTACAGGTGGCTGCTCGCGCTGGACCTCTGTTTTCTGTCACTCGACGAAGCTTGTTCCATCCAGGAACATTTCCGGAGCAAGGGGCTGGAAAAGGCCATGCATGTGGCGGATGCTTGTTTCTCAGCGGGGCGCTCGGCATGGAACTGGTCGGAGCCAAGTGCGCTTCGAATTGCGGCCTCGATAGCCTCGGCTACGACTGGTGCGTCACGGTCGAGGAATCCTTGGAGATGGTCGGCGTGGCGCTCTTCATTCGCACGCTTCTGCTCTACCTCGAGGCCACGTTTGGCGCGTGCGCGATCAGTTTTGGACGGGACACGAAGCCGCCGACGGCTCAGGATGTGCCCGGTAACGCGGGACCCTCAGAAGTTTTTGACTCCCCGGTGCGGGGACCGATCCGGTTCGCGGGCCGTTGTTTGGGCAGGAACACGTCATGGTTCATCAGCCACCCGCTGCCCGACGAACGGCCAGCAGGCCAGCAATCTCGTCGCCGGGGACCCCGGCCGGCCAGCGCAGGAGCACCGGCGGGAGAAAGCAGACCAGCGCGACCCCGTAGTTGGGCGAAAGAAAACCGGGGTAAAATCCTTCACCCCGCTCGATCTTCCGCCCGCAATCCTGCCCAAAAAATCCGCTCGCCTCCGCGTCCCCTGCGCCCTGTTTTCCTGCTCCCGACCCACCCATGACCGACGGCGACAACCGACCCTTTTTTAACGTGCTGTTGAATCTGCCCCACGCCGGGCGGATTGCCCGGCGTATCGTGCATTTGCTGCCGGACCGGGACACGGATCGTGCGGTCGAAACTGAGTCGGCCCGGCGGGTGGCAGACCAGCTGTTGGAGTTGCTCGACCCCTGCCTCGAGGCCGATGAGAACCCCGCACCCGCCGTCGGTGTCCGACTCCGCGATCGCGCCGCCGAGTTAGGCCGCAAGCTGGTTGACCACATCGAGAAGGCCGGGCTTGGACATGACCGGCTGGGCCAGTGCGTACGTAATCTTTTTGAATGCCTCGAACTCGGACGCGAGGGAGCGGACATCTCGCTGCGGGCCGGGGAAGATCCCCGCTCGATGCAGCGCCCGGTCTAAACCCGGGCCACGCAGTCACGCGCCAAGCGCGGCTGGGATGAGTTTTTTCCGCAGGAGCGGTACAACTTGGGTGCCGAGAATTTCGATGGCGTGGAGGAGTTTGCGGTGGGAGACCGTCGACACGCTCATCTGGAACGTGAGCCTCGAGATGCCTCCGAGCGCCCCGTTCGCCTCCAGGATTTTTTCCGCCACCGTTTCGGCGTCACCGATCAGCAGCGCACCCTTCGGTCCGCGGGTGGCATCAAACTGCCCCCGCGTCGCTGGCGGCCAGCCGCGCTCCCGGCCGATCCGGGTCATCGTGCTGGCGTAGCCCGGGAAAAAATCATCCGCGGCCTGCGCGGTCGTGTCTCCGAGGAAACCGATCGAGTGCAGCCCCCACCCTCAGCTGCGCCGGCGGATGCCCGGCCTTGCGGCCTTCCTCGCGGTAGAGATCAATCAGCGGACGAAACCGGTGCGGTTCGCCCCCGATGATCGCGACCATCAGCGGCAGGCCTAGTTTGCCAGCGCGGGCAAAGGATTCCCGCGTGCCGCCGACGCCGAGCCAGATGGGCAGCGGGTTTTGCAGCGGACGCGGGAAAATGCCCTGTCCCGTCAGCGCGGCGCGGTGCCGGCCAGACCAGGTGACTTCCACGTCCTTCCGGATGGCGAGGAGCAGGTCGAGCTTCTCGGTGAAAAGGGAATCATAATCATCGAGGCCGAAGCCGAAGAGCGGATAGGCTTCGCTAAAGGAGCCGCGCCCGACGACCATCCCAGTGCGGCCCTGCGAGATCAGTTCGAGCGTGGCGAATTCCTGAAATACCGGACCGGGTTTGCGGCGCCGAGCACGGTGACTGCACTCGTCAACCGGATTTGCTTCGTGCGGGCCGCGGCTGCGGCTGCGGCGAGGATGATTGCAGGAGCGGAATCGAGAAACTCGCGCCGGTGGTGCTCACCGACCCCAAAGACCTCGAGTCCCACCTGGTCGGCGATTTCCACTCCTCGAGGAGATTGCGCATGCGGGTCGCCGGGCTGAGCGCGACGCCCGTGGCCGGGTCGGGAAAATTTGCCGCGAAGCTGTCGATGCCGATCTGCATCGGAGGAGTGAAGCGCAGGCCGGCGGTTTCGCAAATTACCCGGTGGGCCGTGCGCCCCGCGCGGCCCACCCTCAGACATTTTCATCCTCGCCCGACCGCGACTCGCCCTTATTCGCCGGCAAATGCTGCGGGAAGAAAAAATAGTAATTCATCAGCCAGATACTGCGCGATGAACGGTAGAACAGCATGGGGAAGCCGAGCGCGCCAATGCCCGCCACAATCGCGGCCGTCCTGCCGGAGAACACGCCGCCCAGAAACAGGAGGAGGACCGGCACGAGGAAAACCACCACGGTCACGCCGAAGTTGAGCCCCACGGCGCCGAGGTAGCTGCCCTCATCGCGCTCGATCTTCAGCCCGCAGGCCGGGCAGGCCAGGTTCACCTGGAAAAGCTTGCCCGGCTGGAAGAGCGTCTTGCCGCCGCAGTTGGGACAACGGTTGGACAGACCCCGGGCGACAATCTGGAGGCGCGTGACTTGCATGGGAGGAATTTAACCACGAAACACACGAAACACACGAAAATCATACCCACGGAACCTTGCCCACGAATTGCGTTCATTCGCGCAATTCTCCGCAACTTCGCACGAGTGAACTATCCGGTCTATTCGTGTTCATTCGCGCAATTCGCGGGCAAGGATCGAAGTTCGACGCCTCCTTTCGTGTGCTTCACGTGTTTCGCAGGAGGTAAATCCGGGCAAAAAAAAAGGCGCCCCGTTGCGGGAACGCCCCTGAAACCGAACTGCGATCTACGAACTGCGATCTACGACCGCGCTTTGCGCCGTTACGCGCCGAGCTGGTAGCGCGTGAAGCGGCGGAGCTGGATGTTCTCGCCGGTCTTCGAAATGCGCTCGGTCAGCATCTCCTTCATCGTCTTCTCGGGCTGCTTCACGAACGGCTGGTCGAGCAGGCAGATGGTGGAGTAGAACTTCTCGAGCTTGCCCTCGACGATCTTTTGCACGGCCGCGGGCGGCTTGCCGAGGACCTGCGCCGAGGCGATCTCTCGCTCCTTGGCGACATCGGCCTCAGGGACCGACTCACGGGAAACGTAGAGCGGGCTCGCGGCCGCGATCTGGAGACAGACGTCCTTCACGAACGCCTTGAACTCGTCGTTGCGCGCCACGAAGTCGGTCTCGCAGTTAACCTCAAGGAGCACGCCGACTTTGCCGCCGACGTGGATGTAGCTCTCGATCAGGCCTTCCTTGGTGACGCGGTCAGCCTTCTTGGCCGCCGACGCCGCGCCTTTCTTGCGCAGGATCGTCGTGGCGGCCTCGATGTTGCCGTCGGCTTCAGTAAGGGCCTTTTTGCAGTCGAGCAACCCGGCACCGGTGGCGATGCGCAGGTCATTGACCATTTGAGCGGAGATGGGAGTAGCCATGGTGGAAACAGGTGTATCGGGCATGACGGTGGATTACTCGGCCTTGACCGGGGCTTTCTTGGTGCGAACCGGCTTCTTGGCGGCCGGGGGCACGACGGTCTCGGCGTCACCCTCGACGACCGCGACAACATCGGCAGGCAGGTCAATCTTCGAGAGGTCAACCTCGGTGGCGGAAACGGGGGTTTGGACGCCCGCCGTGACACCCTTAAGATCGGCGGCACCGCGCGCGGCGCGGCGCTGGTCGCGCTGCGAGAGACCGCTCTGCACCGCAGCGATAATGGCGTCGACGATGATGCGGATGGACTTCACTGCGTCGTCATTGCCGGGAATCGGGTGGCTCAGCGTGGTCGGGTCGGAATTGGTGTCGACGAGGCCGACGCACGGGATGCCGCAGCGGGCGGCCTCGGCGACGGCGATCTTCTCGTGGTTCACGTCGACGACAAACATCGCGGAGGGCAGGCCGACCATGTCGGCGATGCCGCTGAAATTGCGCTGCATGCGGACCATCTCGCGCTTGATCGCGGCCTCTTCCTTGGAGGAAAACTTGGCGAGCTCGCCGTTCGTTTCCATGGCCTGGTATTTCTTAAACTTGGCGATGGATTTCTTGACGGTCTCGTGGTTCGTCAGCGTGCCGCCGAGCCAGCGGTCGACGCAGACGGGCATGCCGGTGAGGCTCGCGGCCTCGCGGATGATTTCCTTCGCCTGGCGCTTGGTGCCGACGAACAGGATGTTGCCGCCGTTGGCGACGGTGTCCTCGACAAACGTGCAGGCCTTGGTGAGGGCGACGTGGGTCTTGCCGAGGTCAATGATCGAGATGCCCTGGCGGTGATCGAAGACGAAGGGCTTCGAGCGGGGATTCCAACGCTTGGTTTGGTGCCCGAAATGCACGCCGGCATCGAGCAGGTCTTTGGGTGTGGGAACGTTCATGATGATCTATGTTTCGAAACACAGGCCGGCCAATGGGCCGCCTTGCGATCGTGGCTGAGGTTATGGTTGATGATGACTAACTGGCAGAGCGGTCCAAAACACGGATCGAGGGCACCTCTGGCAAGCGCGAAGTAGGAATACTTGCTGCGGTAGGAGCAACGACTCCGGGCGCAAAGCGGCCGTTAAAGGCGTTACGGGATAAATCCGCACCCTCCCCACCCTCCCCAGGGCATCCATTTACATAATTCTTTGGCTACAATCTAATAACAATCTTAATTACGGGCGGGTTGCGCCGGTCGCCTGCGAAAGGGCAAGGTTAACAAGCGGACCGCGGTCAGCTGCTTTGGATCGCGGCAATCCGGCACCCCGAGGACTAACTTTCCGGCCGGAACATCTCCATGCAGCGTACCATGCATCCGGTCCCACAAAATCAGGAAATTCGAGTAGTTGCTGTTCATTTCACCACCCTCGACCGAGTGATGGATGCCGTGGGCGCTTGGCGTCATGATAAACCAGGCCAATTTCCGCTCCACCCGGGCCGGCAGCCGCACATTGCTGTGATGAAACTGCGTCGAGGCCTCAAGGAGGACTTCATAGATCAGCGCCACCATCGGACTCGCGCCCGCGGCCAGCACTTGGATGGAACGCGCGCCGACACTTAGGATCATCTCGCCGAAGTGAAACCGCATGGCAGTGGCAACGCTCAGGTCCAAATCCGCATGGTGTACGTGATGAAAGCGCCAGAATAGCGGCACGAAATGGTTGAGGCGATGCCACCCGTACATCGTGTAATCGAGGATCAGAATGGCGACGAGCCCGCCCGCCACGGACGGGAGGTGCAGCCAGCGGACCAAACCCACGCCATGGACCTCACCCCAGGCCGCGACGGCCACCACCACCGGGATCAGCGCCAGGCGCATGACCAGTAATGATGGCACCGCGATCAATCCGTTCACCCGGAGACGGCGGATCCAATCGTCCACCGAACGCCGTAACGGGCGTCGCCGCTCCACCGCGAGAAGCAGGATGAACCACGCCGTCAGCAACGGCCCACCCCACCAGTCGAACATGGCAGTCGGCGGGTTCACGACCCGGGTTCCTGCTGCTCGGTGCTCCGGCTGGGCTTGAGGGTGACATCGCGGTTCAGTCCCGCGGCCTGCTGCTTCTGCGGCGACGAATCGCGCCGCGGCTTCCCCAGCCGCATGCGCACGTCGCGCCACCCCAACTGCAGGTCGCGCCACAAGTGGCCCGGCGCCTCGTAACCGAAGGCCCGGTAACGGCCCGGCGGAACCTTGCCCTTCGCCCGCACGTGCGCGACAAACCGGTCGGTCCAACCGTCAAATTCCGCGAGCACTGGCAAACGTGCCGAGAGCTGCTCGGCCTGATTATCGCTGCATTTTTCGTTCAGGCCAAATTCCGTGTACTGCCAGAGCGCTTCCGGGACTTCGATGCCCCCATAACGGCACTGCCAGACCAGCGGCGCGTAGGCCTGGCGCATGTCGGCAAACGGTTCCTTGCCGCCGTTGAACCAATTTTTGTGCCGGAGCAGCTTCGGGCGGTTCTGCGCGTCCATTTCGTCGCCGCCGCCATCCCCATAGCAGTAAAATCCGGCGGTGCGTCCTTCCAGGTGATTGACGCTGAGGGCCTGCCACTTCTTGGAATGTTCCAGTCTCGCGGCGAGTTCGGGATCCTTGTGGCGGATGAGATCCTCCCGTGGGTTGCCACCGTTCATGCAGACGAGGCGGTCGAACAACAGCTTCAGGTTGCTCGTCGGCCCATACCAGTTCACCGGCCCGATGATCGCCCACGCATCCGCCAGATCCAGCCGCGCATAAAGATCCAGGTCCCACAGCAAGTCCGGCTCCTTGCGGTTGTTTTTTTCGTAGCAGTTGCACGGCCACACACAGAGCGCCATCGACGTCGACACGCAGGCGTTGCACCTCTGGATCCGGGCCCGGCCGTAGACGTTGCCCAGATCCTCCACGTCGATCTCCCACTCCGGTGGCAGGCGGTCCGCCATGCGCCACATGAGCGTACGGGCCTTCGAATCGACCCCGGGGCAGTTGTATTGGCGGCGGTTGGAACCAGCGAGGACAAGCACGCGCATCGGGCGGCGGGCCAGCGGCAATTTGGCGTTTCGGTCGTCAGGTTTCATGAGGGGCCCCGGGCGTCCCCGGGCCGTTGTCCGTGCGTGACGCCCGGTAGATTTCTGCCAAGCGCGCGGGGGGCGTTCCGAGCAGGTATTGACCCAGCAGCCGCCCGTTGAGCAGCTGTTGCGCGAGCGCCCCTCGCCGCTGAAAGCGCCGCGCCGAGGTGGTGATTGCCGCTGGCAGCGAGTGGATCCGCGTCAGACGCCGGGCGCGTTGCAACAGCGCCACGTCCTCAAAGAGGGGCCACGCGGGAAATCCCCCAATCTCGCGGTAAAAGCCGGCCTCGATCAAAATACCCTGGTCGCCAAAGCGGGTGATCACGCTGTCCCACCGGGTAAACCAAGCGCACGCGTCCAGGAACCAGCCTCCGTCGTCAAAGCGCAGTCGAAACGTCGCGACCCTCCTGCCGGCCTCGCGCATGAAATTCAGGATCACTTCGCCCGCCTCCTCCGGCAACGTCGAGTCGGCGTGGAGAAACAGCAGCCAGTCTCCCGCCGCCGCGGCGGCGCCCGCCACCAGCTGCGCGCCGCGTCCGCGCGCGGCACTGATCACTTGGGCCCCCGCCGCCGCGGCTCGCGCCGCCGTCCGGTCGGAACTGCCGCCATCCACCACCAGGATTTCCGCATCCGGGAGGACGGCCCGCGTCGACTCGACTGCGTGGCTGATGCGGGTCTCCTCGTTCAGGGTCGGAATGATCACGGAGACTCGGCTACCCGAACGAGCCAGATGAGCCGTCCACGATTGCGCGTCGTCGACGTCGGCCTTCACGTCGAGGAGCACACAGCGGAGTCCCGCGGACGCCGCCCGCGCCAGGGTTGTCGTCAGAACCTCGCCGGTCCCCCACGGGATACCTTGGAAGATTTCCGGGTGCGGACGGTTCAGTCCGATCAGGTAATAGCCGCCATCCTGGGCGGGACCGAGCACCACATCGGCCCGGAGCAGGCCCAGCGCCGCCCGCTCCAACGCCGGTTCGTCCAAGTCGGGACAGTCGCCACCGATCGCCAGCACCGGCGCCCCGCCCCGGCCAAATGCGTCTTCAAATCCCGCGGCGAGTTTCGCCCCAAGGTCTCCGTCGGCCTGCGGCTGAAACACCCCTCGACTCCCCAGCCAGGCCCGCATTTCCTGCGCCGCGTCGACGGGTACGAAATGGGCTTCGGCGCGCCAAGCTGCGGGAATCCGCTGCCACTGTTCCAAGGCCAGCCGCCGATAAATGGCCGCGGCCCGTTCTGCCCCGACCTCCCGCGCCAGACGGGTTTTGGCGAAGCCCGGACGCGGCGCCTTGAGAAACGCGAGCACAGTCGGGGTCATGACGTCCCCACGACGGCGCCGCCGCAGCTTGAACCCGCTCCTGCCGTGCAGCCGAAGCAATGTTCCCCGGTGGCAATGACGGTCCCCGCCAGTTCGTCCGGGCTCAGATCCCATAGAAATGCGGGTTCCGGCCGGGCGCCCATCCGCAGTTGCAGCATCTGGTTGAAATCGCAGTCGAAGACTTCGCCCCGCCAGCTGACGCTGATCGTGTCGCAACACATGAGCCCATCGACGGTCGCGGGATTAAATGCTGCCACCAGCAGCTCCATGTAGGACTCCAGCTTGCCCTGGTGACGAAGCCATGTGGCGAATCGCGCAATCGGCAGATTGGCGAGGGCGTAGAGGTCGTTGAAGACGATGCCGAAGAGTTGAAACAGCTCGCGCTTATAGTCCGCTTCCAGCTCCGCCTGCGGTCCCGGCAAAACCGCGCCTCCGGGATTATAGACCAGATGGAGCGGCAGTTCCGGTTGGATGCCATACCCCAGCTGGTTGAGTCGTTGCAGGGCGCGGATGCTGGAGGCAAACACGCCGTCGCCCCGCTGCGCGTCCACATTTTCCAGGGTGTAACACGGCAGCGACGCGACAATTTCCACCCGGTGGGAGGCCAGAAATCCTGCGAGTTCGCCGTAACCCGGCTCCAGGAGAATGGTCAGGTTGCACCGATCTATGATCCGGGTTTCCGGGGCATCAGCGCGAAGCTGACTGACCAGATGGACAAAGTCCGGCAGCATTTCCGGCGCGCCCCCCGTCAGGTCGACCACCGGCAGCCGCGCTTCGCGCTGCCACGCGAGGATTCGGTCCACGGTGACCCGCGTCATCATTTCCTTCCTGGCGGGCCCCGCGTCCACGTGACAGTGCGAGCAGGCGAGATTGCAGCGCTTGCCCACATTGAGCTGCAGCACCCGCGGCACTTGGCGTCGCAACTCCCGCCCGGTTGCGGCGAGGCGCGTGGCAAAGCGATTGGCGGGCAGCGGCGCCATTTGCGCGGGCGTTTCGAGCATGGGCATGGGTTGGTTGATAGAGCCGCAAACCCCGGGCAAGTTCCCGCCGGTTCTGGCGGCCCGCAGCGAAGCGAAGCGCCCCACCACGGCTCACCGTTGACGCCAGTCGCACAGCACCCGCTCCTCCCGCCACGAATCGCGAGGATCCAACCAAAATCGACGTTGACAGGCAAAGGCGTGCGACGCACGTTGCGCCTTCCCTTGTTGCAGGGTGGAGCAGCCTGGTAGCTCGTCAGGCTCATAACCTGAAGGTCGCTGGTTCAAATCCAGCCCCTGCACCCAATTTATCGCCCTCCCTTCTGCTCGGGAGGGCTTTTGTTTTCACCCTCTACGCAAAGGATTTATAAGGGATTTACCCTTTAGGGAACGTGAACTTTCGTCCGGTCCAAGAAACATCCTTTTGTGTCGTCATGCGGCTGCAATCAGGCTTTCTGACCCGACCCATTTCAGTCCGATGCCCCGCACTACCCCTAGCTGAAACTCCCGCATCAGGAAGAGCAAACCCCGCCCAGGATTCCCGCGCTGCGTGCCGCACTCGTGGCTGATGGCGAGTCTCTCCAACAACGGCAGTCGCCCGGACGAAGTCGCCCACCAGCTCGCCGCGCCGGCCAAATCGCGGGTGTATAGAGGATGTCGGACGACGACGAAAAGTCCGTCTTCATTCGCGACTCGGATGCCGCGGGATTCACCGCCACACTGGCGCAACCAGCGGAGGGAAACCACGAGGCCGCAAATGGATTTGGAGAACATATGTAAACATCCGGCCAGAACCCTCTCGCGTTCTCCCATGAGGCCATGTGCACAGACCGAGCGGCGCCCAGCCACTGAGCGTCAAGTCCCAGACGCGGCGTCAAACTGGTTCCCAAATCAATCGCACCGCCAGCACCGGAAAAAAATCCTGCGGACAAGGCAAAAACAGCTGCCGCAGGAATTGTCCCGGCACGACAGGACCAAGCCCTGTCCGACCCGTTTGAACCGGCGTCTAGCCGTTCTTGATGAACGGCTGGACGATCGCAAGAACCTGTTCCTTGGTCAGCGGCTCGTCAAACGCCTCACCAATTGCGGAGTTCGGAACCCCCTTCAAACCCGACAGGTTCACCCCTCCCTGTTCCATGGAGTCGTCTCCGTCATAGGACGCTTGTGAATTGCCGGACAGAGAGCCCCGGGACGAGCCAGTGATCCATGCCTTTTCGCCCCGGATCCGGCGAATTTGTGCCGCGTGCCGCGCTTCCACGGAGTGGATCTTGAGGGCGACCGTAAGCAGCAGCTTGTTTGGCATGAGATTGGGCGCCTGGCCCTTGTACGCCCTCACGCCGGTATCCTCAAAAGTCTGGGCAACCGAGAGGAACGTCTGAAAATTGCTGAACACATCCGGAAACCGCCCGCCGGCCATGTAGTCGAACTCCGTTTTCTGGTCGATCTGCCCGAGCAGCACGGTACCCAAAAGGGTGACGTGCAACGCTTCGTTCTTGGCGATCCGGCTAAAGGCATCCTGGTGTTCCGGTGGAATCAAGCCGTCGGTCTTGACCGCCTGGGCATAGAACCCGCTCTCAAGGCGCTCAAGCGTCAGGGCGAAGTTGAGGACATCCCGCGACTGGTCACCCAAGAGGGCGGCGTGAGCGTCATTTGACATCAAACTCAGGACGCGAGGGGCCACGAGGGCGCCGGCCGTGGCAATGCTGAGCTGGCGCACGACCGAGCGCCGGGAAATGAGACTGGGAAATGAAATCTGGGTATGCATGGGATTGTTAGTAGTTGGTGGCTTCTTCCTTATCCTCACTCCATTGGCGGGCGCTGATCTTGGAGCCAAAATACGGGTTGGCCACCGACAGGATGTGGGCGGGACCGCGCGCCGGATCGAGGCCGTAGCTGGAATATTCCTCGGTGCCGGGGGCGATCAGCTCGCGGATGACTTCCGCGTGACGGGCCTCGACCGAAACAATTTTTCCCGCGGTCGTGAGATTGGCCGGATCCGCCAGGAGCTTGCCCGCCCCATTGTAGGCCGACACGCCGAGATCCTCGAATGTCATCGCCGTTTTCAGGACGCTCTCCCGGTTGGCAAAATCAACGCTGGAAAAATCGTAGGTGAGCGGCGCGATCGCGTCGCGGCCCAAGGCGCGGCGTAGAAATTCGCGGTGCACGATTTCATGGTCCCGGATATCGGTCAGGACCTGCTTCTCGTCGGCCGTCATGCCGGCATAAGGCCGGTTCATCACCTTTGTATAGAACTCCGCTTCGAGTCCCTCCAAGGCGAGCGCGTAATTCAGGATCCCAATGTCGCCGGTTCCAAGGTCAATCATGCCTTCTTCGGCAGCAGCGCCCTGGCCGGTAGTCTTGGCTGAACGTAGGGTGGTGCAGCCGGCGACCATGGCCGCCAGCGTGACCAACCCGGAAGTTTGCAAAAATCTGCGCCGGCTCTGGCCGGCGCCGTTCCCACTCTGGGGGATGACAGACTGCGGATCGGATGTATTCATAGGTGAAATGTCGGAACTAACGGATGAACGATACCAACAAAGCGGTGATAGTACTATCAATTCCCCACCCGTTCCCTATTCGCCGCCGATAGTTGGCGGCGGTGGAAGATGGCGGCCGCAAAAAAAGCCGGCCTCGGTGAGGCCGGCTGGGACCGTTTGTTGACGGCGGGAGTGATCTCTACGGGATCACATCTTCATTTTGCACATCGTGCCGTCCATGTCGCAGCAGTCGCCTTCGGACATCATCATTTTCTTCCCGTCGGCCGTCATCATGGTGCCGTCGGTCATGACGGTGGTTCCATTCTTCATCTTCATCTTTTCCGTCATCGGAGTCCAGGAGCCGTCCTTCATCACCATCATCTTGCCATCTTTCATCATGACGCAGTGCTCCATCTTGTCCGAATGCATCATGCCTTTTTTCGTCATCGTGCCATCGATCTTAATGTAGTCGCCATCGGACATCATCATTTTCTTGCCGTTGGCCGTCATCACGGTGCCGTCAGTCATGACGGTGGAGCCGTCATTCATCTTCATTTTTTCGGTCATGCGGCTCGAGGAGCCGTCCTTCATCATCATCATTTTGCCATCTTTCATCATAACGCCGGAGCCCATCATGTCGGAATGCATCATACCGTCCTTCATCATCTTCACGGTGCCATCCAGACTGATCATCTGGCCTTCCTTCATCATCATCTTCGTGCCATCGGCCATCATGACCGTGCCGTCCATCATAACTTTGGTGCCATTGGCTAAGATCATATCCTTGGTCATGACCATGGGCGTGCCATCTGAGGCCTTGGTATTGCCATCTTTGACCATCTTCATCTGGCCCTTGTCCATCATCATGCCATCACCGGCAAACATTTGGCTACACATGGTCGCCAGGCCGAAAGTGGCCGTGAGGAGGAGTTTAATTGAGTATTTCATGGGTCGAAACTTTTTCGCTGCGATTTGGGTTGGTTAAGAAACGCTAACAAAAGGGGTGCCGAGCCGCCCCGAACCGCACGGCCCAACAGGGTAGACCGCACAACGGAAAACGGTCATGGTTGCCCAAACAGGTTCCCGGTTCCCTGCGTAGGTCACGTTTCATCAAAGTTTCTGGAACCTTGGAATCTCCAAGGCTGGCTCGCGCCCAAGCCCCACCGTGACTGGCCACCGATGCACGATTGCGCGAGCGATGGGTGTCCCACCCTTGTTCCAGCCGCCTTGCCGTCATGGAACGGGCCAAACGCATGGCAAAAGCCTCCCCCTCACGTGCTTTTCGGCCCACGTCGCATCAAGCACCTCGTAAAAAAACACCCGCTGGCGATTCGGTGGTTTCATTGGGTGGATTTCCCGCTTTTGACGGCCATGATCGTGAGTGGCCTGATGATCTACTGGGCGTCGTGGAGATTCGCCTAGCTCCGATCAAGGGAGTGCAGGGGACTACGCGGACCAAGGTTTGCGCGGAAGATTTTTCCGCCTTCGCGTTTATGCCGAGGGCAAGAAGGACAGATCCCGCTGGATGCTCGTGATGAGCCGGCGGACGATCATCCAGTTAAGGAACCTCTCGGGTTGTCCGCATACCCTCTTCCGGGCCACGCAATCAATGCGAGCCGTGCCACTCCCAAAAATCACCGAAACGTTCACACCATGAAAAAACTTGTCCTCACCGCCGCTGCCTCGGCCGCGCTCGCCCTCACTTCACCCGCCCGATCAGCTCTGCCGCTTACCGCGACGCCCACGCCTGAGATGCAGGCCGTGCTCGATGAACTCGCTTCCCTGGGAGGCAAGCCCATCGAGACGCTTTCGGCCGAGGAAGCTCGCAAGCAACCCACCCCGGCCGATGCCGTGGCCAAGCTGATGAAGGCGAAGAAAATCAAAGCGGAAGCCGTCGGTGACATCGACAATCGGTCAATCAAGGGCCCGGGTGGAAAGATCAAGATCCGGGTCTATACGCCGAAGGGCGACGGCCCGTTTCCCGCGATCGTGTATTATCATGGGGGCGGCTTTGTGATCGCGGACCTTGACACCTATGACGCCACGCCGCGCGCGCTATGTAACGCCGTCAATGCCGTGGTCATTTCAGCGCATTATCGTCAGGGACCCGAAGACAAATTCCCCGCCGCGCATGAGGATGCGTTTGCCGCTTATCAATGGGTGCTCGCCAACACCGCGTCACTCAAAGGTGACGGTCGCGGCGTTGCCGTCGTGGGCGAGAGCGCCGGCGGGAACCTGGCCAATGCCGTGTCGATGATGGCTCGTGACCAGCACGTGCAGTTGCCCATCTATCAAGTGCTGGTTTATCCGGTCGCGGGTTCCGACATGAGCACCCCTCCCTACATCGCCAATGCGAATGCCAAGCCCCTCAGCAAGGCCATGATGCGCTGGTTCTTCGACAATGCCGCCACGCCGGCGGACGGAAATGACCCGCGCTTGATTCCGCTCGAGGCGAACCTCGCCGGCCTGCCGCCGACTACCATCATTACAGCCCAGATTGATCCGCTGCAGTCGGAGGGCGAGATGCTGGCTGACAAACTCAAGGGCGCGGGCGTCAAGGTTAACTACAAGAACTATAGGGGCGTGACCCACGAGTTCTTCGGCATGGGAGCCGTTGTTTCCACCGCCAAGGAAGCCGAGGCGCTCGCCGCATCAGATTTGAAGCACGCTTTCGGCCCTGCGGGCCGCAATTGATTCTCCGCTCCTCCTGACTCCCTCGTCGCCGGTCGGCGACGAGGGAGTTTTGTTTTACCATGCTGATACTCGTCCTGCTGATTGAACGGGGTTGAAATCTCGGTCGCGCCTCGAGTGGGCAAAGCCACGGGGATAAATTGCGGTAAACTCCCCCTTCACCGGTAACACTTCCTGGCAGGAGCGGTCTGAAAAGGCAGACGCTCAATTTTATGAACAAAAATCCCCTCAACAAAGGCCATTTGACCGACAATTTTTCCGGGATCGGCTCCGTGACCGCCGAGCGCGTCCGCACCCGGGCCAGGGAACTCGCACTCATCGCCGGCCACCCCGCGGGCCACGTTACGCCCGCCGACTACGACCGGGCCAAGCGCGAACTCACCGGCGAACCGGATATCGACCCCAAGGAAGCATTGCTCGAGGCCGCGCCCGAGTCTGACCGGTGGAATCCCGTCCCCGGGTCCCCGGGACACCAAGCCCCTGAGTCTCCCAGCGAGGATGAGGACGAGGAAGGCCGGAGTGAAACCGAGCAGCTCGTCAACGAGGGCGTCGAGGAAGCGGAACGCGATCAAATGCTCCAAGCCGCGCGCGAAGCGGAGAAAAAATCCCGTCGCGAACCGTGAGTGTCGTCACCGCCTTGCCCGCCACCGCACATGCGCTGCTGGCCCCAAGCAAGGGCCTGCTCGCCGCGGACGAGAGCTTCCCGACCATTGGCAAGCGGTTCGATGCCCTGGCTATTCCATCGAACGAGGAAACCCGGCGAGCCTACCGGGAGATGCTTTTCACGGCCCCGGACCTGAACGAATTCATCAGCGGCGTCATCCTGTTCGACGAAACCATCCGTCAGAATATCGGCGGCCGCTCGATCCCGGAAACTTTGGTCGGGCAAGGCATCATCCCCGGCATCAAGGTGGATTTGGGCGCGATCGAACTCCCTGGTTTCGAGGGCGAAAAAATCACGCAAGGGCTCGATGGCTTGCGCGAACGGCTCGTCGAGTACCGTAAGCTCGGCGCGCGTTTTACCAAGTGGCGCGCTGTGATCGCCCTCAACGCGCAGCTCCCCAACCCGGCTTGCCTGTCCGCCAATGCCCAGGCGCTCGCGCTCTTTGCGTCCTTCAGCCAGGAGGCCGGCCTCGTGCCCATCGTTGAACCGGAAGTGCTGATGGACGGCGAACATACCCTCGAGCGCTGTGAACAGGTCACCGGCGAAACCCTCACCCGCGTCTTCGATGCCTTGGCCGAACATCGCGTCGCGCTCGATGGCATGCTGCTCAAGACCGGCCTGGTTCTCTCCGGCAAGGATTGCCCGCAACCCGCCGGAATCGAAGCCGTCGCCGAAGCCACGCTGCGCTGCCTGCGCCGGCATGTGCCCGCCGCGGTTGCCGGCATCGTGTTTCTCTCCGGCGGACAGGGCGACGTGGGCGCGACCGCGCGCCTGAACGCCATCTGCCAGCCCGGCGGATCGCCGTGGCCGCTCACCTTCTCCTACGGCCGCGCGCTGCAGGACGCCGCGATGAAGACTTGGGCCGGCTCCCCCGCCAACGTACCCGCCGCGCAGGCGGCGCTCCTCCATCGTGCCCGCTGCAACAGCCTCGCGGTATTGGGGAAATATTCCGCGACCGCGGAAGCCTAGGTGGGCGGGCACGTCCCGGTGCCCGCATTTGGATCACCGGCGACGTGACATCCATGCGGGCACCGGGACG
>Ga0335397_10000409_pt1 | contig 54827 bp, 69 predicted proteins | sample MAT04_FD_205740 | JGI IMG/M metagenome (GOLD analysis project Ga0335397, IMG submission 205740) | Freshwater microbial communities from Lake Fryxell liftoff mats and glacier meltwater in Antarctica - MAT-04 (spades assembly) (version 2) ...
TCGATCGTGCCCGGCGGCTTCGACGTGTAGTCGTAGACGACGCGGTTGATGCCCGGCACCTCGTTGACGATGCGGGTGGCGACGGCGCTGAGGAAGCTGCTGTCGAACGGGTAGACGTCCGCCGTCATGCCGTCGACCGAGGTCACGGCGCGCAAGCCACAGACCTTGTCGTAGGTGCGCCCGTCGCCCATCACGCCGACGGTGCGCACCGGCAACAGCACCGCGAAGGCCTGCCAGATCGCGTCGTACAACCCGGCCTTGCGGATCTCGTCGAGGTAGATGAGGTCGGCTTTCCTTAGTGTGTCGCAGGCTTCGCGCGTCACCTCGCCGGGAATGCGAATGGCGAGGCCCGGGCCGGGGAAGGGGTGGCGGCCGACGAAGGCCTGCGGCAGGCCGAGCTCGCGGCCGAGCACGCGGACCTCGTCCTTGAACAGTTCGCGCAAGGGCTCGACCAGCGCCATGTTCATGCGCTCGGGCAGGCCGCCGACATTGTGGTGGCTCTTGATCGTGACGCTTGGCCCACCGGTGTAGCTGACGCTCTCGATGACGTCGGGATAGAGCGTGCCCTGCGCCAGGAACTGAGCGCCGCCGATCTTCTTCGCCTCCGCCTCGAAGACGTCGATGAAGGTCTTGCCGATGAACTTGCGCTTGGCTTCCGGGTCGGTAACCCCGGCGAGCCCGTCCATGAACAGGTCGGTGGCGTCCACGTGTACCAGCGGGATGTGGTAATGCTCTCGAAACAGTCCGACGACCTGCTCCGCTTCCCCCGAGCGCATCAGGCCGTGGTCTACGAAGACGCAGGTCAACTGGTCACCGATGGCTTCATGGATCAGCACGGCGGCGACGGCGGAGTCGACGCCACCCGACAGCCCGCAGATGACCTTGCCGTCGCCAACTTGGGCGCGGATGTCGGCGACCTTGGCGGCGCGGTAGGCGTCCATGCTCCACGTCGCGGTGCAGCCCGCGACGTGGCGGACGAAGTTGGCGAGCAGCTTGCCGCCGTCGGGGGTATGCACGACCTCCGGGTGGAACTGGACGCCGTAGCGGCGGCGTTTGTCGTCGGCGATGGCCGCGAACGGCGCGCCTTCGGTAGTGGCGACGACGCGGAAGCCGGGCGGGACGGTGTCGATGCGGTCGCCGTGGCTCATCCACACCTGGTGGCGCTCGCCCGCCTTCCACAGCCCGTCGAACAGCATGCAGTTGGCGGCGATGTCGATGAAGGCGCGGCCGAACTCGCGGTGGTCGGACGGCAGCACCGTACCGCCGAGCTGCGCCGCCATGGTCTGCTCGCCGTAGCAGATGCCAAGGACCGGGATGTCGGCGTCGAACAGCGCTTGCGGGGCGCGCGGGCTGCCGATCTCGGTGGTCGAGGCGGGGCTGCCCGACAGGATGACGCCCTTGGGGCGCAGCCGTTCGAGTGCTTCCTCGCCCCTGGAGAACGGCACCAGTTCGCAATAGACGCCGGCCTCGCGGACCCGCCGGGCGATCAGCTGCGAAACCTGACTGCCGAAGTCGAGGATCAGGATGGCTTCGGGATGGTCGGACATGCGCTCAACTAAAGCGCCAGACCGTCCCTGTCACCCCTCAGCCGAGGCGGATTCCGGTCACCCGGCCATAGGCGGCGCGGCACGAGAAGCCCGTGCGGGTGATCGCGTAGTCGCCGCCGTTGTCGATCTCGACATAGCCCAGCACATTGGCGCCGCCGTCGATCGGGTCGACGCGGTCGATGCCGGTGACGCGGGCGCGCCCGCCGCGCTGCGAGGCGGTATCCTCGACGGCACGGGTACAATCGAGCACCGGATCGGGGCGGCCGTCCACGATCTGCGGCGGCGGCGCGGCCTCGCCATAGACCACGGGCGGCGGCGGGCCGTCGTCATAGCGATAGTCCCGGTCGCGGCGATCGCTGGACGCCGCGATCGCAATGCCGCCGATGATCGCCGCACCGAGCAAGGCACCGCCCAGCCCGATGCCGCCGTTATAGTGGTGATGGCCGCGGTAGTAGCCACCGTGCCCGTAATACGGGCGGGCCGCGACCGGAGCGGCGACCACCGCCAGCGAAACGAGTGCGGCAGCGGTGGTGCGGAATGCGAACGACATCGGGTGTCTCCTTCCGGCTCGTGGTAGCAGTGCACCATTGTACCGTCGATGAACCGATCAGGCGGCGATGCGCTCCAGCGCGGTCCGCCAGTTCGACGGCAGCGCCACCGGTCGCCGCGAGGCGCGGTCGACATAGACATGAACGAAGAAGCCCTCCGCCGCGGCATCCGGCGCGGCGCCGGTGAACAGGCCGACCTCGTAGCGGACGCTCGACCGGCCGAGCGACCCGACGCGCAAGCCCGCCTCGACGACTTCGGGAAAGCTGATCGGACGGGCGTAGCGGCAGCCCGTCTCGACGACGAGCCCGATCCGGTCGCCGCGCAGGATGTCGAGCAGCCCGGCCTCGACAAGCCACGCATTCACCGTGGTGTCGAACAGGCTGTAGTGAACGGTGTTGTTGACGTGGCCATAGGCGTCATTGTCCATCCACCGCGTCGGGATATGGCGGAAGTCGCGATAGGCGTCGCGTCGGCGGAAGGGTTCGGGCATCGCCGACTCAATAGGGGAATGCACGGCGATACGGCAACGGGCTCAAGGCCCACCGAAAGTAGAGAAACACCACGCCCGGAAGCTGTTTTGACGTTTTTTGCCGGTCGCTGGACGCGAGCGGGTACTCGCGAGTTCGGCTGACAATCGGAAAGAGCCGGCGCGTCGCTGAATGTACCAGACCGGCTGCCTGCAGGACAGCGCCGACCCGCCCGGTGCTCAGGCCGCCTCGTCGAACTCCATGACCGGGCCGGAATCCTGGCCCTTGGCGGTTTCGTCGCGGTCGACGAACTCGACGATAGCCATCTGAGTGGCGTCGGACTTGCGGATGCCGGCCTTGACGATGCGGATATAGCCGCCCTCGCGGGTGGCGTAGCGCTCGGCGAGCACGTCGAACAGCTTGGTCAGCTGGACATCGTCCTTCAGCCGGGCATCGGCGAGACGGCGATTGGACAGCCCGCCGTGCTTGGCCAGCGTCACCAGCTTCTCGACATAGGGGCGAATCTCGCGCGCCTTGGGCAGCGTCGTCTTGATCTGCTCGTGCTTGATCAGGCTGGCCGCCATGTTGCGGAACATCGCAAGGCGGTGGCTCGTGGTACGGCCGAGCTTCCGGTTGGCATTGCCGTGACGCATTGTCGTTTCCTTGTTCGTTCAGGGGCCGTATCAGGTACCCCGGACCAGGCGGCGCGGGAGTGCGCCGCCGTTCGTACCACTAGTATTCGGCTTCCAGCTTCTTCGCCATTTCCTCGATGTTCTCGGGCGGCCAGCCGGGGATTTCCATGCCCAGGCGCAGGCCCATCGCGGTCAGCACTTCCTTGATCTCGTTCAAGGACTTGCGGCCGAAGTTCGGGGTCCGCAGCATCTCGCTCTCGGTCTTCTGGACCAGGTCGCCGATGTAGATGATGTTGTCGTTCTTCAGGCAGTTCGCCGAACGCACAGACAGCTCCAGCTCGTCGACCTTCTTGAGCAGGAAGCGGTTGAGCGTCGCGGTGTCGTCGAGCTCGATCGGCCCGCCGCTGTGGACGCTCGGCGCGTGATGCTGGACCGCCGTCGGCTCGTCGAAGTTGACGAACAGCTGGAGCTGGTCCTGTAGGATGCGTGCGGCGTAGGCCAGCGCGTCGTCGGGCGTGATCGTGCCGTCGGTCTCGACCGTGATGTTGAGCTTGTCGTAGTCGAGTTCCTGCCCGACGCGGGTGTTCTCGACCTTGTACGCGACCTGGCGCACCGGCGAGTAGAGCGCGTCGACCGGGACCAGCCCGATCGGCGCATCGGCCGGGCGGTTCTGGCTGGCGGGGACATAGCCCTTGCCGGCTTCGACGGTCAGCTCGAGGTTGAGCGTCGCACCCTCGTCGAGGGTGCAGATCACCAGCTCCGGATTCATGATCTCCATGTCGCCGGTGACCGCGATCTGGCCGGCGTTAACGGGGCCGGGACCGGTCGCCGACAGATGCACACGCTTGGGCTGATCGCCCTGCATGCGCACCGCGATCTGCTTGATGTTGAGGACGATGTCGGTCACATCCTCGCGCACGCCGGCAAGGCTGCTGAACTCGTGCAGCACGCCGTCCATCTTGATCGCGGTGACCGCCGCGCCCTGGAGCGACGACAGCAGCACGCGGCGCAGCGCGTTGCCGAGCGTCAAGCCGAAGCCGCGCTCGAGCGGCTCGGCGACGAACACGCCCTTGCGGCGGTTATCGGCGCCGGGCTTGATTTCAAGCCGGTGGGGCTTCTTAAGTTCGGTCCAGTTCTTTGCAATGACTGCCACGTGTTCCACCTCGGGGGCTGGGACGCGGCCGGATCGTCACCCGGCCGGTCGAATTGGGGATGCCGCCGGTCGCCCGGCGGCGAGCGGCGTCAGACGCGGCGGCGCTTCGGCGGGCGCACGCCGTTGTGCGGGATCGGCGTCACGTCGCGGATCGCGGTGATATTGAAGCCGACGGCCTGCAGCGCACGAAGCGCGCTCTCGCGACCCGAACCGGGGCCGCGAACCTCGACTTCAAGGGTGCGGACACCGTGCTCGGCGGCCTTTTTGCCCGCATCCTCGGCAGCCATCTGGGCGGCGTAGGGCGTCGACTTGCGCGATCCCTTGAAGCCCATCGTGCCGGCCGACGACCAGGCGATCGCATTGCCCTGCGCGTCGGTGATGGTGATCATCGTGTTGTTAAAGCTGGCGTTCACATGGGCGACGCCGGAGGTGATGTTCTTGCGCTCGCGGCGCTTGATGCGGGCTGGTTCACGGGCCATCGAAATATCCTGAATCTGAGAAGCGCGGGGCGGTTAGCGGACGCCTCGCGTCACTTCTTCTTGCCGGCGATCGGCTTGGCCTTACCCTTGCGCGTACGCGCGTTGGTGTGGGTGCGCTGGCCGCGCACCGGCAGGCCGCGGCGGTGGCGCAGGCCGCGGTAGCAGGCGAGGTCCATCAATCGCTTGATGTTCATCGCGGTCTGGCGGCGCAGGTCGCCCTCGACCGAGAAGTCGCGGTCGATCTTTTCGCGGATCTGCAGCACCTCGGCGTCGGTCAGGTCCTGGACCCGGCGCTCGCGCGGGAAGCCGAGGTCGGTGACGATCCCCAGCGCCTTGGTGCGGCCAATGCCATGGATATAGGTCAGCGCGATCTCGACGCGCTTGTTGGTCGGGATGTTGACACCCGCGATACGTGCCACGTTTACGTTCTCCTAAGCTCCACGGGCGACCCGGGCCGGTCATCCATCTCAAAGCACGACACCGGCGCAGCCAAGGCTACCCCGGTGGGTCATCCGTTCAATCGGAAGCGGGGTAGCTAGGCACCGAATCCCGCAATGTCAAGCGACTTGCGAGATTGTTCCCTCGTCGCCCAGAACTTTGTCGATGCTCACCGCCACCGCCGCCATGCTGGCCATGCCGTCGACGCGGCTGACCAGGCCCCTGACTTCGTAATAGGGCAGGATCGGCGCGGTCTTGGCGCGGTACTCGGCCATCCGAGTGCGCACCGTCTCGGCATTGTCGTCAGGGCGGCGCTTGAACTCGTGGGAGCCGCAGACATCGCAGGTGCCCGCGACCTTGGGCATCATCGTGCGGTCGTGGTAGAGCGCACCGCAATTGGCGCAGGTAAAGCGCCCGGTGATGCGGTCGACCAGCGCGTCCTCGTCGACCTCGAGCTCGATGACATGATCGAGCTGCAGCCCCTTGGCGGCGAGCATCGCATCGAGCGCCACCGCCTGGGCCTGGGTGCGCGGATAGCCGTCGAGGATGAAGCCGGGGTGTTCGGCCGGCACGTCGAGCCGCTCGGCGATCAGCCCGTTGACGACATCATCGGACACCAGCTCGCCCGCAGCCATCGTCGCCTTGGCATGGAGGCCGAGCATGCTGCCCGCCTTGATCGCGGCACGCAACATGTCGCCGGTCGACAACTGGACCAGCCCGCGCTCGGCGGTCAGGCGCGAGGCCTGCGTACCTTTGCCCGCGCCCGGAGGCCCGAGCAGGACGAGGATGATCAACGGCGATTTCCCCTGAGCTTGGACTTCTTGATGAGCCCCTCATACTGGTGCGCAAGCAGGTGCGACTGAATCTGCGCGACCGTATCCATGGTCACGTTGACGACGATAAGCAAGCTGGTGCCGCCGATTGCCAACGTACCGATGCCCATCTGGGCGGTCAGGAACTCCGGCAGCAGGCAGATCAGCGTCAGATAGGCCGCGCCAACCACGGTGATGCGGGTCAGCACATAGTCGAGATACTCCGAGGTCCGCACGCCAGGCCGGATGCCCGGCACGAAGCCACCGTATTTCTTGAGGTTCTCCGCCGTCTCCTCGGGGTTGAACACCACCGCGGTGTAGAAGAAGCTGAAGAAGATGATGCCGGCGGCATAGAACGCCATGTACAGCGGCTGGCCATGCTGCAGAGCCGCCGTCACGGTCAGCAACCAGTCGGGGCCACTACCGGTGCGGCCGGCGAACTGCGCCACGGTTAGCGGCATCAGCAGCAGCGACGAGGCGAATATCGGCGGAATGACGCCGGCGGTGTTGATCTTCAGCGGCAGGTGCGAGCTGTCGCCCTGGAACATCTTCGAGCCGACCTGACGCTTGGGATACTGGATCAGGATGCGCCGCTGCGCCCGCTCCATAAGACAGATGAAGGCGATGGTGGCGAGCGCAATGATGCCGATCAGAACGAGGAAGCCACCGTTGATGGCCCCGGTGCGGGCCTGCTCAAACAGCTGGCCGAGCGCGATCGGCAGATGGGCGACGATGCCCGCCATGATGATTAGCGAGATGCCGTTGCCGATGCCGCGGCTGGTGATTTGTTCACCCAGCCACATCAAAAACATGGTGCCGCCGATCAGCGTGATCACGGTGGTGATGCGGAAGAACGCGCCCGGCTCGATGACCGCCGAGCCGCCGCCCCAGCTTTCGAGGCCGACGGCGATGCCGTAGCCCTGGATGGCGGTCAGCAGCACGGTGCCATAGCGGGTGTACTGGTTCAGGCGCTTGCGCCCCGACTCGCCTTCCTTCTTCAATGCCGCGAGTTGCGGTACCAGCGAGGTCATCAGCTGAATGATGATCGAGGCGGTGATATACGGCGTGACGCCGAGCGCGATCAGCGACATGCGCTCCAAGGCGCCCCCCGAGAACAGGTTGAAATAGTCGAGCGCGCCGCCCTTTGTGCCGCCGAACAACGACGCCAGCGCGGCCGGATCAACGCCGGGCAACGGCACAAACGACACCAGCCGGAAGACGATCAACGCGCCGAGCGTGAACCACAGCCGCTTCTTGAGTTCGGTCGCCTTGCTGAAATTCGCGAAGCTCAGCTGCGCGGCCATTTGCGCTTGTGACGCCATTCTCGTTCCCACCCGTGCGGACCGGAACTGCGGCCCGCCGGCCTAGATAGGCAGGCTGGCAACGAAGCGCCATGCCCGCGAATAAGAACGGCCCGCCCGGGGTCGGGCGGGCCGGAGTCTCCTACTTGCCGCGTGCCGCCCGGGCAGCAGCGATGGCCTTGGGCCCGGCGAGCGGCTTGCGCTCCGCCTTGCCTTTGGCATCGCGCGCGGTGGCGCGAGCCGCCTTCTGCGCGTCGCGGTCGAGCGGCGCCGGCTTCGGGGCGGGCAGTTCGAGGCTACCGCCGAGCGCTTCGAGCGCCGCCTTGGCGGCGGCGCTCGCACCGGCGAGCTTGAGCTTCAGCGGCGTGGTCAGCGTGCCCTTGCCGAGCAGGCGGACACCCTCGCGGGCGTGGCTGATGACACCGGCGGCGACCAGGGCCGCGCCGTCGAGCACGGTCTTGCCGTCGATCTTGCCGGCATCGACCGCGGTCTGCAGCGTGCCGAGGTTGATCTCCGCATACTCGATCCGGAAAACGTTGTTGAAGCCACGCTTCGGCAGCCGCATGTGAAGCGGCATCTGGCCGCCCTCGAAGCCGGCGATGCTGACGCCAGAACGGCTCTTCTGGCCCTTCTGGCCGCGCCCGGCGGTCTTGCCGACGCCGGAGCCGATCCCGCGGCCGACACGGACGCGCGACTTGCGCGCGCCGGGATTATCTCGAAGGTCGTTCAGTTTCATATCGGTGCACTCGCTTTCGCTGGGGTCGCGCGGTTGTTGGAATCGGGAGCGTTACGCGCCCTCGACCTTCACCAGATGCGCGACCTTGCGGATCATGCCGCGGATGCTGGGGGTATCCTCCAGCTCCCGCGAACGGTGCATCTTGTTGAGGCCGAGGCCGACCAGCGTCGCCTGCTGGTCGGGGCGACGACGGATGTGCGAACCGACTTGGGTGACGCGGACGCGCGCGCCCGACGCCGGGGTCGCCGCGACCGGCGCCTTGGTGGCCGGAGCCGGCTTGGTGGCCGCCTTCTTCGCCGGTGCGGGCTTCGCCGCAGTCTTGGGAGTAGCCATCGTCATTCCTCTCAGGCGGCCGCTTCGGCGTCGGCTTCGACCGCGCGAGCGGAGGCGTCACCACGCCGGGCCATCAGGTCGGCGATCTTCTTGCCGCGACGCTGCGCCACCGACTTCGGCGAGGTCTGCTCGCCGAGTGCCGCGAAGGTCGCGCGGATCATGTTGTACGGGTTGTTGGTACCGACCGACTTGGTCACCACGTCCGAGACGCCGAGGCTCTCGAACACCGCGCGCATCGGGCCGCCGGCGATAATGCCGGTGCCCTGCGCCGCCGAGCGGACATAGACCTTGCCAGCGCCGAAGTGGCCGTAGCCGTCGTGGTGGAGGGTGCGGCCGTCGCGCAGCGGCACGCGGATCATCGCCTTCTTGGCGGCCGCGGTCGCCTTGGAGATTGCCTCCGGCACTTCGCGCGCCTTGCCGTGGCCGAAGCCGACCCGGCCCTTGGCATCGCCGACGACGACCAGCGCTGCAAAGCCGAAGCGCTTGCCGCCCTTTACCGTCTTGGAGACGCGGTTGATGTGGACGAGCTTCTCAACGAGTTCCTCGCCGCCGGGCTCGCCGCCGCCGCGATTGTTGTCGCGCCCGCGTCCGCCACGGTCGTTGCCGCCGCGACCGCGACCGCCGCCGGGGCCGCCCTGGCCGCCGCCGGGACCGTTACGACGCCCTGCGTTGGGGCCTGCGCCTGCTGTCTCAGCCATCGCTTAAAACTCCAGCCCGCCTTCGCGGGCTCCCTCGGCCAGCGACTTGACGCGGCCATGAAACAGGAAACCGCCGCGGTCGAACACCACCGCGGTGACGCCGGCGGCCTTGGCACGTTCGGCGAGGCGCTTGCCGACATCGCTGGCCGACGAGCAGGTCGCGCCGGTCGTGCTGCGCACGTCCTTCTCCAGGGTCGACGCCGCGGCAACGGTGGTACCCAGGCTGTCGTCGATGATCTGCGCATACATATGCTGGGAGGTCCGGTGGATCGACAGCCGCGGCCGGCCACCGGCCTTGGCGCGCAGCGAGGTGCGGACGCGCCGACGGCGCTGCTCGAAGACGGAAAGACGTGCCATTACTTCTTCTTCCCTTCCTTGCGGAAGATGAACTCGCCGCGATACTTGATGCCCTTGCCCTTGTAGGGCTCGGGCTTGCGCCAACGCCGGATCTCGGCGGCGACCTGGCCGACGACCTGCTTGTCGCTGCCGCTGATCTCGACCGTCGTCGGGTCGGGCGTCTTGATCGTGATGCCTTCCGGGATCGGATAGTCGACGTCGTGGCTATACCCGAGCTGCAGCTTCAGGTTCTTGCCCTGCACGGCCGCGCGGTAGCCGACGCCAGTGATCTCCAACACCTTGGTGAAGCCGTCCGAGACGCCGACGACCAGATTCGACACCAAAGTACGCTGCATGCCCCAGAAGGCGCGGGCGCGCTTGGTCTCGTTCGCCGGCTTGACGATGATGCCGCCGTCGCCGAGTTCGTAGCTGATGTCGTCGACCATCGGCATGGCGAGCATGCCCTTCGGGCCCTTCACGCTGAGCATGCCGGCTTCCATGGTGGCCGTGACGCCCGAAGGAATCGCAACCGGCTTCTTTCCGATACGGCTCATCTTAGAATACCTGGCAAAGGACTTCGCCGCCGACATTCTGCTCGCGCGCTTCCGCGTCGGACAGAACACCCTTGGGCGTCGAGACGATGACGATGCCGAGGCCGTTGCGGACCCGCGGCAGCTCGGACGAGGCCGAATAGACGCGGCGGCCGGGCTTCGAGACCCGGGCGACATGCTGGATCGCCGGCTGGCCCTCGAAATACTTCAGGTCGATGCGCAGACCAGCGGCGGGGCCCATGTCGGCATCGCTGTAGCCGCGGATATAGCCTTCCCGCTGCAGCACGTCGAGGACGCGGGCACGCAGCTTCGACGCCGGCGTCAGGACCGAGTCCTTGCGCGCCTGCTGGCCGTTGCGGATGCGGGTGAGCATGTCACCCAGGGGATCGGTCATCGACATAGGGCTTACCAGCTCGACTTCGTGACGCCGGGGATCAGGCCCTTGTTGGCCAGCTCCCGCAGCATGATGCGGCTCAGCTTGAACTTGCGGTAGTAGGCGCGACTACGACCGGTCAGCTCGCAGCGGTTGCGGACGCGGCCGGGCGTGGCGTTGCGCGGCAGCTCGCTCATCTTCAGGCGCGCGGTCAGACGCTCGGTCTCGTCGCGGCTCTCGTCGGCGGCGATCGCCTTCAGGGCCGCGAACTTCGGCGCGAACTTCTTGACCATCGCCTTGCGGCGCTCGTTCTTGTTGATGGACGACAGCTTGGCCATGTCAGGCAGCCTTCGCGAGCGGCTCGGTCATGCCGACGAACGGCAGCCCGAACAATTTCAGGAGGGCGCGCGCCTCGTCGTCGGTACGCGCCGTGGTGGTGATGATGACGTCCATGCCGCGGACCTGGTCGACCCGGTCATAGCTGATCTCGGGGAACACCAGCTGCTCCTTGAGGCCCATCGCGTAGTTGCCGCGGCCGTCGAACGACTTCGGGTTCAGCCCGCGGAAGTCGCGGACGCGCGGTAGTGCGATCGTGACCAGGCGGTCGAGGAACTCGTACATCTTCTCGCGGCGCAGCGTCACCTTGCAGCCTATCGGCATGCCTTCGCGCAGCTTGAAGGTCGCGACCGACTTCTTGGCCTTGGTGATGACCGGCTTCTGCCCGGCGATCAGCGCCATCTCGGCGGCGGCGACGTCGACCTTCTTCTTGTCCTGGGTCGCCTCACCGACGCCCATGTTGATGACGATCTTGTCGATCTTGGGAACCTCCATGACGTTCTTGTAACCGAACTGCTCGATCATCGCGGGACGCACCTTCTCCTGATAGAGTGTCTGCATCCGCGTCAGATTTGCCTGATCAGCCATCGATCGTTGCTCCCGAGCGCTTGGCGACACGCACCTTGCGACCGTCTTCCAGAATCTTGAATCCGACGCGCGTCGGCTTGCCGGTTTCCGGGTCCTCGATCGCCAGCTTCGACACGAACATCGCCGCCTCGATACGCTCGAGCCCGCCCTGCGGGTTGGCCTGCGATGCCTTCTTGTGGCGGGTCATCATGTTGATGCCCGACACGATGACCTTGCCAACCTTGGGCATCGCCTCGGTGACGGTGCCGTGCTTGCCCTTGTCCTTGCCGGACAGGACGACGACCTTGTCGCCCTTCTTGATCTTCGCGGCGCTCATTATAGCACCTCCGGCGCAAGGCTGATGATCTTCATGTGCCCGGAGGCGCGCAGCTCGCGCACCACCGGCCCGAAGATACGGGTGCCGATCGGCTCCTCGTTCTTGTTGATCAGCACCGCGGCATTGCCGTCGAAGCGGATCACCGAACCGTCGGCGCGGCGGATGTCCTTGGCGGTGCGAACGACGACCGCGCGGTGGACGTCGCCCTTCTTGACCTTGCCCTTGGGCGCGGCTTCCTTGATCGACACGACGATGGTGTCGCCGACGCCGGCAAAGCGACGCTTCGACCCGCCCAGCACCTTTATGCACATGACGCGCTTGGCGCCCGAGTTGTCGGCGACGTCGAGATTGGTCTGCATCTGGATCATACGTGCGATCCTTCCACGATTTCGGCGGTCACGACCGTATCGAGGACGCGCCAAGCCTTTTTCTTGCTGATCGGCGAGCACTCTTCGATACGCACGGTATCGCCGGTCTTCACGGCATTGCCCTCGTCATGGGCATGATACTTCTTCGACAGCCGGATGATCTTGCCATAGACCGGGTGCGCGACCTTGCGCTCGATCAGCACGACCACCGTCTTGTCGGCCTTGTCGGAGACGACTGTCCCCTGCAGGATGCGCTTGGGCATCAGTTGTTCTCCTTGGCCGCATGGGCGCGCTGCGTCTGCAGCGTCTTGATGCGCGCGATCGTGCGCCGCACGGTGCGGACGCGGGCCGGCTTCTCCAGCTGGCCGGTGGCCGCCTGGAAGCGCAGGTTGAACTGCTCGCGCTTCAGCTCGCCGAGCTGTCCCGCCATCTGGTCTTCGGACTGGGTCCGCAGTTCCTTCGTCTTCACTTCGTCACCTCGCCGGTCGGCTCGCCGAGGCGAACGACGACCTTGGTCTTGATCGGCAGCTTCGCCGCGGCGCGCTCGAAGGCACCCTTGGCGATCTCGTGGCTGACGCCGTCGATCTCGAACATGATGCGACCGGGCTTGACCCGCGCCACGTGATACTCGATCGCGCCCTTGCCCTTACCCATGCGGACTTCGTTCGGCTTTTCGGTGACCGGAACGTCGGGGAAGATGCGGATCCACAAGCGGCCGGCACGCTTCATGTGACGGCTTATGGCACGCCTTGCCGCCTCGATCTGGCGCGCGGTGATCCGCTCGGGCTCCATCGCCTTCAAACCGAAGGCACCGAAGTTGAGCGCAGTGCCGCCCTTGGCGACGCCGTGGATGCGCCCCTTGAACTGCTTGCGGTACTTGGCCTTTTTGGGCTGCAACATCTGTCTTTACCTCAGCGCGCCGGACGGACGCCGGAAGTCTGCGCTTCCATCATCAGCCGGTCCTGCGACATCGGGTCGTGACCCAGAATCTCGCCCTTGAAGATCCACACCTTGACGCCGCAGACGCCGTAGGCGGTGTGCGCCTGGGCTTCGGCATAATCGAGGTTGGCACGTAGCGTGTGGAGCGGCACGCGTCCCTCGCGGTAGCTCTCGCTGCGCGCGATCTCGGCACCACCAAGGCGCCCGCCGCAGGCAACGCGGATGCCGTCGGCACCGAGACGCATGGCCGACTGCACCGCCCGCTTCATGGCGCGGCGGAACGCGATCCGGCGCTCGAGCTGGTCGGCGATGCCCTGGGCGACGAGCTTGGCGTCGACTTCCGGCTTGCGGATCTCGACGATGTTGAGCGACACCTCGCTCTTCGTCATCGACGCGATCTCGCGGCGCAGCTTCTCGATATCCGCACCCTTCTTGCCGATGATGACACCGGGGCGCGCGGCGTAGATCGACACGCGGCACAATTTGGCCGGGCGCTCGATCACGACCTTGGAGATCGCCGCCTGCAGGTGCGTCTTCATGATGAAGGAGCGAATGCGCAGGTCCTCGAGCAGCATCGTGCCATAGGCATCGCCCTCGGCGTACCAGCGGCTGTCCCAGGTGCGGTTGATCTGCAGGCGCAGACCGATGGGGCTTGTCTTGTGACCCATTATGCTTGCTCCTCGGCCAGCTCGCGCACGACGACGCGGATGCGGCTGAACGGCTTCTCGATGCGGGCCGAGCGGCCGCGGGCGCGCGTGGCGAAACGCTTCATCACCAGCGCCTTGCCGACGCTCGCCTCGTGAACGATCAGCGCGTCGACATCGAGGTTGTGGTTGTTCTCGGCATTGGCCACGGCCGACGCGAGGACCTTGCGGACGTCGTCCGCCATGCCCTTCTTCGAGAACTGGAGGATGTTGAGCGCATCGCTCGCCTTGCGGCCGCGGATCAGACCCGCGACCAGGTTGAGCTTGTACGGCGAGCCGCGCACGGTCGTCGCGATCGCCAACGCCTCGCGGTCGCCGACCTTTCTAGGGTTGCTTGCCTTGCCCATCAGCGCTTGGCCTTCTTGTCGGCAGCATGGCCGTTGAACGTACGCGTCGGCGCGAACTCGCCCAGCTTCATGCCGACCATGTCCTCGTTGACGCTGACCGGAATAAACTTGCGGCCGTTGTAGACGCTGAAGGTCAGGCCGACGAACTGCGGCAGGATTGTCGAGCGGCGCGACCATGTCTTGATCGGACCACGCGCCGACCCGGCCTGCGCGGCCTCGGCCTTCTTAACGACGTGCAGGTCGACGAACGGACCCTTCCAGACGGAGCGGCTCATCGCTTAGCCCTTCTTTTTCTTGGCATGACGTGACCGGATGATCATGTGGTCGGTCGATTTGTTGGAGCGCGTCTTCGCGCCCTTGGTCGGCTTGCCCCAGGGGGTGACCGGATGGCGACCGCCCGAAGTCCGGCCTTCACCACCGCCGTGCGGGTGATCAACCGGGTTCTTGGCGACGCCGCGGGTCAGCGGTCGGCGGCCCATCCAGCGGACGCGCCCAGCCTTGCCGAGGTTCTGGTTCGAATTGTCAGGGTTCGACACCGCACCGACCGTCGCCATGCAATCCGACCGCGTGTAGCGTTGCTCACCCGAATTCAAACGGATGATTACCATGCCGCGATCACGGCCGACGACCTGCACGAAGGTGCCGGCGGCGCGGGCGATCTGCCCGCCCTTCCCGGGCTTCAGTTCGACATTGTGGACGATGGTGCCGACCGGCATCGAGCCGATCTCCATCGCGTTGCCGGGCTTCACGTCGACCTTCTTGCCGGCAACGACGCTGTCACCGACGGCGAGGCGCTGCGGCGCGATGATGTAGTTCTGCTGGCCGTCGGCATACTTCACCAGCGCGATGAAGGCCGAGCGGTTGGGGTCGTACTCGAGCCGCTCGACGGTCGCCGGCTGGTCCCAGGTGCGACGCTTGAAGTCGACGATGCGGTACAGCTGCTTGTGGCCGCCCGCGATGCCGCGCGCCGTGGCGTGCCCCATGTTGTTGCGCCCACCTGACTTGCGCAGACCCTCGGTCAGCGCCTTGACAGGCCGGCCCTTGAACAGGTTCGAACGATCGACGAGGATCAGGCCGCGGCGGCCCGGGCTCGTCGGATTATAGCTTTTCAGAGCCATCTCAGATCCCCGTGGTCACGTCGATGCGATCGCCTTCGGCGAGCGTCACGACGGCCTTCTTCTCATCCGCGCGGGTGTAGGGCTTGCCCTTCCAGCGCTTGTTCTTGCCCTTCTGGACCATCGTGTTGACGGCCATCACCTTGACCGAGAACAGCGCCTCGATGGCGGCCTTGATCTCCGGCTTGGTGGCCTTGTTAGCGACCTTGAACACGACCTGGTTGAATTCGCTGACCATGGTCGACTTCTCGGTGATCACCGGCTTCAGCACGATGTCGTAATGCTTCAGGTCGATCGCCGCCGGAGCGGACTTGCCCGACTTGGGGGGAGCCTTAGCCATTGACGCGTGCCTCCAGGCTCGCAACCGCAGCGCGGGTCAGGACCAGCGTGTCGTGGTTGAGGATATCGTAGACGTTGGCGCCGATCGCCGGCAGCGCGTCGATCTTGTGCAGGTTGGCCGACGCCAGGCCGAAGTTGGCATTGACCGCGTCACCGTCGATGAACAGCCCGCTGGTGATGCCGAGCGTGCCGAGCGTGCCGAGCAGCATCTTGGTCTTGGCCTCGGTGAGGTCGAAATTCTCGACCACGATCAGCTTGCCCTCGGCTGCCTTGACGCTGAGCGCGATGCCCAGGCCGAGGCGGCGGATCTTCTTGTTAAGGCCCGGATCGAAGTCGCGAACCCGAGGGCCGTGCGCCTTGCCGCCACCGATGAACTGCGGCGCGCCGCGGTTACCGTGGCGGGCGGTACCGCCGCCCTTCTGATTGCCGAGCTTCTTGCCGGTGCGGGCAACGTCCGAACGCTCGCGAGCGCCGCGGGCCGTCGCGCGGCGCTTCTCCAGCTGCCACGTCACGACGCGGTGCAGGATGTCGACGCGCGGCTCCTTGCCGAACACGGCGTCCGACAGCTCAATGTCGCCGGCCGCTTCGCCCGCGAAAGTCTTGACTTCAACCTTCATGGCTCAAGCCTCCTCGGTCGGGGTTGCGGGGGCGGCGTCGTCGACCTGTGCGGTCTCGACGGCGGCGGTCTCGACCTCAGGGGTCGCGACGGCGGTGTCCTCGACGGCGCTGTCCTCGACCAGGTCCACGAGGACCGGGGTCTCGGTTTCCACCGGGGCGACATCGCGCGCCTTGAACGAGCCGGGGAACGGTGCGTCCGCGTGGCGCGCGACCTTGACCGCGTCCTTGATCAGCAGCCAGCCGCCCTTGTGGCCGGGGACCGAGCCCTTGAGGAAGATCAGGCCGCGCTCGGTATCGGTCGAGACGACTTCGAGGTTCTGCTGGGTGCGCTGACGGTCGCCCATGTGGCCGGCCATCTTCTTGCCCTTGAACACCTTGCCGGGATCCTGGCGCTGGCCGGTCGAGCCGAGCGAGCGGTGCGAGACCGAGACGCCGTGGGTGGCGCGCAGGCCGCCGAAGTTCCAGCGCTTCATGCCGCCCTGGAAACCCTTGCCGACGGTGTCGCCGGTAATGTCGACGAACTGGCCCGCAACGAAGTGATCGGCCGAAATCGCAGCACCGACGTCGAGCAGCGCATCCTCGGACACGCGGAACTCGGCGACCTTCGCCTTCGGCTCGACCTCGGCGGCGGCAAAATGGCCGCGCTCCGGCTTGGTCGTGTTCTTAACCTTCTTCGCACCGGCACCGAGCTGCACAGCGGTATAGCCGTCACGCGCCTGGGTACGGGTGGCAACGACCTGGCAGCCCTCGAGCGCCATAACCGTCACCGGGACATGCTTCCCGTCGCTCAAAAAGAGCCGGGTCATCCCCATTTTCTTCGCGATCACGCCACTGCGCATGATCAATTCCTTTCCTATCAGAGGCCCCCAGCCGGGGGCTTGACCAAATGAAGTTCGCTCCGCGTATTTCAGTCCGTTCAAGCCTGCAGCTTGATCTCCACATCGACACCGGCGGCGAGGTCGAGCTTCATCAGCGCGTCCACGGTCTGCGGCGTCGGATCGACGATATCGAGGAGACGCTTGTAGGTGCGGACCTCGAACTGCTCGCGCGACTTCTTGTCGACGTGCGGCCCACGATTGACCGTGAACTTCTCGATCCGCGTCGGCAGCGGAATCGGGCCGCGGATCGCGGCACCGGTGCGCTTGGCCGTGTCGGCAATCTCGCCCGTGGCCATGTCGAGGACCCGGTGGTCGAACGCCTTCAGGCGGATACGGATGTTCTGCGTGTCCATCGAAATCAATCAAACTCTCAAAAACGAAGCGGCCCAGCTGGTAAGAGCGGGCCGCTCAACTCGAATCGCTGGGACCCGAGGGGAGCGGCCCTATAGCCTTACTTGCTGATCTGCGCAACCACGCCCGAACCAACGGTGCGGCCGCCTTCGCGAATGGCGAAGCGCAGGCCCTGCTCCATCGCGATCGGCGCGATCAGCTTGACCTGCAGCTGGACGTTGTCGCCCGGCATGACCATCTCGGTGCCCTCGGGCAGCTCGACGGTGCCGGTGACGTCGGTGGTGCGGAAATAGAACTGCGGGCGATAGTTGGCGAAGAACGGCGTGTGACGGCCACCCTCGTCCTTCGACAGCACATAGACCTCGGCGGTGAATTCTGTGTGCGGCTTGATCGAGCCCGGCTTGCAGAGAACCTGCCCGCGCTCAACGTCCTCACGCCCGACACCGCGCAGCAGCGCGCCGATGTTGTCGCCGGCCTGACCCTGGTCGAGCAGCTTGCGAAACATCTCGACGCCCGTGCAGACGGTCTTGCGGACTTCCGGCGCGATGCCGACGATCTCGACTTCCTCACCAACCTTTACGATGCCGCTCTCGACGCGGCCGGTGACGACGGTGCCGCGACCGGAGATCGAGAACACGTCCTCGATCGGCATCAGAAACGGACGGTCGAGCGGACGCGCCGGCTGCGGAATATACTCATCGACGGTCTTCATCAGAGCGATGATCGCGTCACGGCCTATCTCGTCGCGCTTGCCGTCGAGGGCACACACCGCCGACCCTTGAGTGATCGGCGTATCGTCACCCGGGAAGTCGTACTTCGACAGCAGCTCGCGAATCTCCAGCTCGACGAGCTCGAGGATCTCGGGATCGTCGACGAGGTCGACCTTGTTCATGAACACGACCATCGACGGCACGCCGACCTGCTTCGCCAGCAGGATGTGCTCGCGGGTCTGCGGCATCGGGCCGTCGGTCGCCGAGACGACGAGGATCGCGCCGTCCATCTGGGCGGCACCGGTGATCATGTTCTTCACATAGTCGGCGTGGCCGGGGCAATCGACGTGCGCATAGTGGCGCGCCGCGGTCTCGTACTCGACGTGCGCGGTCGAGATGGTGATGCCGCGCTCGCGCTCCTCGGGAGCCTTGTCGATGTCAGCATAGGCGGTGAAGGTGGCACCGCCGGTCTCGGCGAGAATCTTGGTGATCGCAGCGGTCAGCGACGTCTTGCCATGGTCGACGTGACCGATGGTGCCGATGTTGCAGTGCGGCTTGTTCCGCTCGAATTTCGCCTTACCCATGAGTCCTCATCCTTCGTCGAATTGCTGCCCGGCCGGGAAGCCGGGGCGTCTAGTTTCTGAAACCGTAAAAGTAAAGGTGCAGTCCGGAAATCAGGCCATCTTGAGCTTGATTTCCTCGGCCACGTTCGCGGGCACTTCCTCGTAGTGGCTGAACTGCATCGTGTACTGGGCACGGCCCTGCGACATCGACCTTAGCTGGTTGACGTAGCCGAACATGTTGGCCAGCGGCACGACCGCCTCGATGACCTGCGCATTGCCGCGACTGTCGGTGCCCTGGATCTGGCCGCGACGGCTGTTCAGGTCGCCGATGACGTCACCCATGAAATCCTCGGGGGTAACGACCTCGACCTTCATCACCGGCTCCAGCAGCTTGATGCCGGCCTTGGTGGCGGCCTCGCGCATGCCGCCCCGCCCGGTGATCTCGAACGCCAGCGCCGACGAGTCGACGTCGTGGTAGGCGCCGTCATACAGGCGCGCCGTGAAGTCGATGATCGGGAAGCCGATCAGCGAGCCCGACGCCGCGACCTCGCGGATGCCCTTCTCCACCGACGGGATATACTCCTTCGGGATGTTGCCGCCCTTGACCTCGTCGAGGAAGATGATCCCCGAGCCGCGCTCGCCCGGCTCAACCGAGAACTTGATGCGGCCGAACTGGCCGGAGCCGCCCGACTGCTTCTTGTGGGTGTAGTCCACGTCGACCTTGCGGGCGAGCGACTCGCGGTACGCCACCTGAGGCGCACCGACGTTCGCCTCGACCTTGAACTCGCGGCGCATGCGATCGACGAGGATCTCGAGGTGAAGCTCGCCCATGCCCTTGATGATGGTCTGGCCGCTCTCCTGGTCCGAAGTCACGCGGAAGGACGGGTCCTCCTGCGCCAGGCGGTTGAGGGCGATGCCCATCTTCTCCTGGTCAGCCTTGGTCTTGGGCTCGACCGCGACTTCGATGACGGGGTCCGGGAACTCCATGCGCTCGAGGATGATGGGCTTCAGCGGCGCGCACAGCGTGTCGCCCGTGGTAACGTCCTTCAGGCCGACCAGCGCGACGATGTCGCCGGCATAGGCTTCCTTGATGTCCTCGCGGTTGTTGGCGTGCATCAACAGCATGCGGCCGATCTTCTCGCGCTTGTCCTTGACCGAGTTGAGCACGGTCGAGGCGGCCTCCATCTTGCCCGAATAGATACGGGCGAAGGTCAGCGTGCCGACGAACGGGTCGGTCATGATCTTGAAGGCCAGCGCCGAGAACGGGGCATCGTCCGACGCCTCGCGGATCTCGTCCTCGTCCTTCAGGTTGATGCCGTGCATCGGCGGGATGTCGAGCGGACTCGGCAGATAGTCGACGACCGCGTCGAGCAGCGGCTGGACACCCTTGTTCTTGAACGCGGAGCCGCAGAGGACGGGGACGAACGAGAAGCTGAGCGTACCCTTGCGGATCAGCGCCTTCAGTTCGGCCGTGGTCGGCTCGGTGCCTTCGAGATAGGATTCCATCAGGGCGTCGTCCTGCTCGACGGCCATCTCGATGAGTTCCGAGCGAGCGACGGCGGCGGCGTCCTTCAGATTGTCCGGAATGTCCTTGTATTCGAACTTGGCGCCGAGCGATTCTTCGAGCCAGACGATGGCGCGGTTCTCGACGAGATCGACGAGGCCGATGAAATCGCCCTCCAGGCCGATCGGCAGGTACAGCACTGCCGGACGCGCGCCGAGGCGGTCCTTGATCATCTCGACGCAGCGGTTGAAGTTCGCACCGGTGCGGTCGAGCTTGTTGACGAAGCACATCCGCGGAACCTTGTACTTGTCCGCCTGGCGCCACACCGTCTCCGACTGGGGCTCGACGCCGGCAACGCCGTCGAAGCACGCAACCGCACCGTCGAGCACGCGCAGCGAACGCTCGACTTCGATGGTGAAGTCGACGTGGCCGGGCGTGTCGATGATGTTGATCCGGTGGTCGTTCCAGAAACACGTCGTCGCGGCCGACGTGATGGTAATACCGCGCTCCTGCTCCTGCTCCATCCAGTCCATCGTCGCGGTGCCCTCATGGACCTCGCCGATCTTGTAGGACTTGCCGGTGTAATAAAGAATCCGCTCGGTGGTCGTGGTTTTCCCGGCGTCGATATGCGCCATGATCCCGATGTTGCGGTACATGTTGAGCGGAGTGGTGCGGGTCATTGCAGTTACTCTCTAGCCGCCGTTACCAGCGGTAATGCGAGAAGGCGCGGTTGGCTTCGGCCATCCGGTGCGAGTCTTCGCGCTTCTTGACCGCGGTGCCGCGATTGTTGGCGGCATCGACGAGCTCGCCCGACAGGCGCTGCGCCATCGTGTGCTCGCTGCGGTTGCGCGCGGCACCGATGAGCCAGCGAATGGCAAGCGCCTGCGACCGCTCGGGGCGAACCTCGACCGGCACCTGATAGGTCGCACCGCCGACGCGGCGGCTGCGGACCTCGATGCCCGGGCGAACGTTCGCCAGCGCATCGTGGAACACGCCGATCGGATCGCGACGAGTCTTGGTCTCGACGGTCTCGAGCGCATTGTAGACGATCGACTCGGCGACCGACTTCTTGCCCTCGACCATGACGAGATTCATGAACTTGGAAAGGATGACATCCCCGAAACGGGGATCGGGGAGAATTTCGCGCTTCTCGGGGCGACGACGACGGGCCATGTCCTGATCCTTACTTCGGCCGCTTCGCGCCGTACTTCGAGCGCGACTGCTTCCGGTCCTTGACGCCCTGGGTGTCGAGCTGGCCACGGATGATGTGGTAGCGCACGCCGGGCAGATCCTTGACGCGGCCGCCGCGGATCATGACGACCGAATGCTCCTGGAGGTTGTGCTTCTCACCGGGAATGTAGCCGATGACCTCGAAGCCGTTAGTCAGTCGCAGCTTCGCGACTTTACGAAGGGCTGAGTTCGGCTTCTTCGGGGTTGTCGTGTAGACGCGCGTGCAGACGCCGCGCTTCTGCGGACAGGCCTCCATCGCGGGAACCTTGTTGCGCGCCTTCTGGGGCTCGCGACCCTTGCGGATCAGCTGATTGATCGTCGGCATTCGTTCTCGTCACCTTCTGTTCGGCAGCGCCGCCACAATAGCTTCACGCCTACTCCAGCCCTGCATCGCCCTCACGGCATAAGCGCGAACGGCCCCATCGCTGAGGCCCTTCGCGCGCGGCACAGTCTGTCGTGTCTGTCTCGGCTTCCCCCGCGGGGATCCACGAGCGGAAGCGGGCCTTTACTGGAGGGCCGCGCCACCGTCAACGGGATTCCGCCGCGCGCCGTAGCCGCCACCCCCGGGCGTTTCGATGACGAAGACGTCGCCTGCCGCCATTTCGACCGCCTGTGCCGAACCAAGCTCCTCGACCGTGCCGTCAGCGCGCACGACGCGGTTGCGTCCGACCGCGCCCGGCCCGCCGCCGTGCAGTCCGAACGGCGGCACCCGACGGCGGTTCGACAGGATCGCCGCGGTCATCGGCGCGAGAAAGCGGATACGGCGCACGACCCCGTCGCCGCCCCGCCACTGCCCGTCGCCGCCCGAGCCGCGGCGCACTGCGAACCGGTCGAGCCGAACCGGAAAGCGCCACTCCAGCACCTCGGGGTCGGTCAGGCGGCTGTTCGTCATGTGCGTCTGCACCGCCGACGCGCCGTCGAAGCCCGGGCCGGCCCCGGCCCCGCCGCAGATCGTCTCGTAATATTGGTGCCGCGCGTCGCCGAAGGTGAAGTTGTTCATCGTGCCCTGCGATCCGGCCAGTGCCCCGCAGGCACCGTACAGCGCATCGGTGATCACCTGGCTGGTCTCGACATTGCCGGCCACCACCGCAGCCGGCGACGCCGGGCGCAGCATCGAACCGGCGGGAATGACGATATCGATCGGCTCCAGGCACCCGTCGTTCATCGGGATGTCGTCGTCGATCAATGTGCGCATGACGTACAGCACTGCGGCGCGGCAGATTGACGGCGGCGCGTTGAAATTGTCGGGCAGTTGCGTGCTGCTGCCGGTGAAATCGATCCGCGCCCGCCGCGCCGCCCGGTCGACGGTGATCGCGACACTGACGAGCGCGCCGCTGTCCATCCTGTAGTCGAAGCGGTTGTCGGGCAGCCGGTCGAGGACGCGCCGCACCGCCTCGGCGGCGTTGTCCTGGACGTGGCGCATATAGGCGCGGACGGTGGCGCGACCGAACTGCCCCAGCATCCGGCCGATCTCGGCAGCCCCGCGCGCGCAGGCGGCGACCTGGGCGCGGACATCGCCGACGTTGCGGTCGGGATCGCGCGCCGGCCAGCGGCCCGCCGCCAGCGCGACACGAAATTCGGCCTCGCGCAGCTGCCCGTCCTCGACCAGCCGGAAGGAGTCGAGCAACACCCCCTCCTCATCGAGCGTCCTGCTGTCGGGCGGCATCGAGCCGGGCGTGCGCCCGCCGATGTCGGCGTGATGCCCGCGTGCGGCGACATAGAAGCCCGGTGCCACGTCGCTGTCGAACACCGGCATCACGACCGTCAGATCGGGCAAATGGGTGCCGCCGTCATAGGGGTTGTTGACGACATAGGCGTCGCCCGGCCTAAGTCCGTGCGTGGAGGCCGCCGCCGCGTCGCGCACCGCCCTGACGCTGTCGCCCATCGAGCCGAGATGCACCGGCATGTGCGGCGCGTTGGCGACGAGACGGCCCTCGCCATCGAACAGCGCGCACGAAAAATCGAGCCGTTCCTTGATGTTGACCGACAGCGCGGTATTGCGCAGCGCCTCGCCCATCTGCTCGGCGATGGCCATGAACAGGTTGTTGAACAGTTCGAGCCGCACAGGATCGGGGGTGTCGGCGGCCGCGACGGTCAGCGCGACGCGCGGCGCGGTGCGGGTCAGCAGCAGGTCGCCCGACGGCGTGTGGCGCAGGGTCCAGCCGGGTTCGACGATGGTCGTCGCATTGGCATCGTGGACGATGGCGGGACCGGTGATAGCGACACCGACCGGCAGCGCGCGGCGGTCGAACAGCCGTGCCGACCGAGAGGTGCCATCCGCCACCATGTCGACTTCGCGCTCCCGCGCCCCGGCAACGACGGGGTCCGCGGTCGCCGTCAGTGCGGCGAACGGCGGCACGATCAGCTCGACCGCCGCCGCCTCGACGATCAGCGGCGTGCCCGGCATGGTGAAGGTGAAGCGCGACCGGTAGAGCGCGGTGAACGCGGCCTCGACCTCGGCCGCGGTGCCATGCTCGATCTCGAGCGCGGTGTCGGTGCCCTCGTAGCGCAGCCGCAGTGTCGCCCGGACCCGCGCCGCCGACAGTTCGAAGCCGTCGGTCCCGGCCGCGGCGCGGCAGTCGCGTTCGAGCTCCGCAAAAGCGTCCGCGAGGGCTTCGGGCGGGACGGCGTCAAGCCGCGCCTCGATGCTGCGCTGGCGCAGCACCCGCTGGTCGGCGAGGCCGATGCCATAGGCCGACAGCACGCCGGCAAGCGGACTGACCAGCACCTGCCCGATGCCGAGCGCGTCGGCGACAAGGCACGCATGCTGCCCGCCCGCGCCGCCGAAGCAGGCGAGCACATAGCCGCCGACATCATGGCCGCGCGCCACCGAGATCTTCTTGATCGCGTTCGCCATGTTGTCGACCGCGATCGCGACGAAGCCTTCCGCCAGCACTTCCGGCGAGCGTGGCGGCAGCCCGGCGGCAACCATCGCGGCGGCGACCTCGATCAGCCGGTCGCGCGATGCCTTTGGATCGATGGCTTCGTCGCCGCCCGGCCCGAACAGCCGCGGGAAGCAATCGGGCCGCAGCTTGCCGAGCACAACATTGCAGTCGGTGATCGTCAGCGGTCCCCCGCGCCGGTAGCCGGCGGGGCCCGGGTCGGCGCCCGCGGACCCCGGCCCGACCCACAGGCGGACGCCGTCGAAGCGGCAGATCGAGCCGCCGCCCGCCGCGATCGTGTCGATCGCCAGCATCGGCACCTGCAACCGCACCCCGGCGACGACCGCCTCTTGCGTGCGCTCCAGCGTCCCGGCGTAGCGCGAGACGTCGGTCGAGGTGCCGCCCATGTCGAAGCCGATGACCCGGTCGAAGCCGGCTGCCGCCGCCACGCTGACCATCCCGATGATGCCGCCCGCCGGCCCCGACAGGATCGCGTCGCGGCCGCGGAAGCTCGCCGCCGCCGCGAGGCCGCCGTTCGACTGCATGAACGCCAGCGGCACGTCCGGGCCGAGCGCCGCCGCGACGCCCTCGACATAGTGCCGCAGCACCGGCGACACATAGGCGTCGACCAGCGTCGTGTCGCCGCGCTCGATGATCTTCATCAGCGGGCTAACGCGGTGGCTGACCGAGACTTGGGTGAAGCCGATGGCTTCGGCGATGGCGGCGATGGCTGCTTCGTGCGCCGGGTAGCGATAGCCGTGCATCAGAACGATGGCGACGGCGCGCAATCCGTCGGCATGAGCGGTCGTCAGCGCGGCGCGTATGTCCGCTTCGTCGAGCGGCAAGACGATCTCGCCGTCCGCCCCGACGCGCTCGCGTGCCTCGACGACCCGCGCTTCGAGCCGGTCAGGCAGCACGATCTTCAGATCGAACAGCCGCGGCCGGTGCTGGGTGCCGATGCGCAGCATGTCGGCGAACCCCATCGTCGTCACCAGCGCCACCGGCTCGCCGGTGCGCTCCAGCAGTGCGTTGGTGGCGACCGTGGTGCCCATCTTGACGCTGGCGACGCGGTCCGACGGCAGCGGCGCGCTGTCGGGCACGCCCAGCAGATCGCGGATGGCTCGAACCCCGGCGTCCATCCCGGCCTGCGCCGACAGCAGCTTGCGCGTCACCAGCCCGCCGTCGGGCCGCCGCGCCACGACGTCGGTGAAGGTGCCGCCGCGGTCGATCCAGAACTGCCAGCCGCCGGTCACCGCGGCGTGGCCATGGCGGAGAGGGTGGGATTCGAACCCACGGTGCGCTTACACGCACAACGGTTTTCGAGACCGTCCCGATCGACCACTCTGGCACCTCTCCGCATTGGGCGCGTCAGGGCCGCAGGCCCGGTCGAGCGCGGGCCTATAGACGAGCCGGGGCAGCGTTGCCAAGCCGGGCCTTCACGAAACCTTGTACGCGCCTATATGTTGTAGATGAGAGAGGCCACGACCATGACGGAGACCGGTACCCCCAAGGCGATCGCCATGCCGATGGCCAGCTTCGGCATCGGCGAAGTGGTGCGCCACAAGCTGTTCCCGTTCCGAGGCGTCATCTTCGATGTCGATCCGGAATTCGCGAACAGCGAGGAGTGGTGGGAGGCAATCCCCGAGCCGGTGCGCCCGCGCAAGGACCAGCCCTTCTACCATCTGCTCGCCGAGAACGACGAGTCGGCGTACGTCGCCTATGTCAGCCAGCAGAATTTGATCCGCGAAGGCGACTCGGCGGAGGAAGTTGGCCACCCCGCGATCAAGCAGATGTTCGGCGCGTTCGAGGGCGGGCGGTACGTGCTGAAGCCGGAAATCAGGAACTAGGCCGGAGCGGCCAGCGCCTCAGCGCAGCCTAGACGCGGACTCGCGCCATACCGGCCACCTGCCGGGGCAAACTTCCAAATCCGCGCCGTCCGACGGCGCGGCACCTTTCTAAACCCGCGTCGACACCGCGATCGCCACCCGGCACCCCGCCCGGATCACCGCGCTGAGCAGCGGATAGCCCGCCATGTCCTCGGCGCCGTGCGCCAGCGCGGTCGCCTTGTGCTCGACCTCCTCGGCCTGGAAGTCCGCGATGTGCGCTTCAAGCTCAGGATCAGAACCAGCGATCGCATCGCGCTGGGCCTGGTAGTGGGCGTCGATCTCGGTCTCGACCGCCGCCGTGCAGGCCATCGCCGCCTTCGGGCCCAGCAGCGCGGTCGCGGCCCCCAGCGCGAAGCCCGCGACATGCCAGAGCGGATGCAGCAATGTCGGCCGGATGCCGCGCTCGACGATCAGCCGGTCGAAGACGTCGAGGTGGCGCTGCTCCTGGTTCCGCATCCGCGCGATCTCGGCGCTGCCCGGTGCGCGCGTCCCCATCACCGCCAGCTGCCCGGCATAGATGCGCGCCGCGCCGTATTCACCGGCATGGTCGACGCGGATCATCGCGTCGGTGCCGGCGGCGCGGTCGCCGGGCAGACTTACTTGCGTCGCAGCAGCCACAGCGCACCTCCGGCGATCAGCGTGGAAACGATGAAGTTCCACCCTGCCATGGAAACGCCGAACAGGGACCAGGCGACGCTGTCGCAGCGCACCAGCGGCGTCGCCAGCACCTGCGCCATAATGTCGGCGCTGGACCCGCCGGTCAGCGCCGCGCTGCACGCCGTCGGGCCGGTCCACCATTGCTGCTCGACCCCGGCATGGAAGGCCCCGATGGCACCGGCGGTCAGCGTCGCCAGCGCCGCCAGCGCGACCACCGCCCGGTTGCTGCCCAGCACCCACGCCAGCAGCCCGAGCAGGATGGCAGCAAGGTGCGGCCAGCGCTGCCACAGGCACATCTCGCACGGAGCGAGGCCGCCGACATATTGGAACGCCAGGGCACCGCCGAGCAGCGCCGCCGACCCGGCGAGGATCAGGGCGTTGGCGGACTGGTTAGAGCGCATATTTGACCACCACGAAGCCGCCTATGAACAGCGTCACGAAGGCTAGCGACAATTTCTCGAAATGATTGTCGATCAGCCGCTGCGCTTCGATGCCGAAGCGCTGGATCAGCCAGGCGACCAGGAAAAAGCGCCCGCCGCGACCCAGCAGCGAGGCGACGATGACGGTGACGAGATCGAGATGGATGCTGCCTGCGGCGATGGTCGCGACCTTGTAGGGTATCGGCAGCGACGCGAACGCCAGCATCCACAGGAAGCCGTCCTTGGCGATATCGGCGGCGAACTCGCTGAACTTCGCCTCATAGCCGTAGAGGTGGAGCAGCGGCACGCCGACGATGTCGTACAGGAAAGCGCCGATCGCATAGCCGAGCAGCGCGCCCAGCACCGAGGTGATCGTGCAGCCCAGGGCATAGCGCAGCGCCCGGTCGGGGCGCGCCAGGCACATCGGGGCCAGCAGCAGGTCGGGGGGCAGCGGAAAGAAGCTCGAATCGGCGAACGACACGAACCACAGCCAGCGTTCGGAGTTGGGACGGCCGGCCAGCGCCAGCGTCCAGTCATAAAGGCGGCGCAGCACGGCGGCTCCCGTCGTCGCGCCGGCGACGCGCCGGCGGGCCGCGCTCTAGCACCGGGGTAGGTCGCCGTCACCCGTGAGCAACCTTAGGTCGCTGTTACCCGCTCCACCGACACGACCGCGGGCGCGGCTCGCAGCGCGGACGTGATGGCGTTCAGCTGCGCCACGTCGGCGACTTCGATATCGATGATATCGGTATGGAACTCGCGGTCGCGGTGCTTGAGGCTGAGGTTGACGATGTTTCCGGCATGCGCCGCGATGATGTTGGCGACGGCGGCGAGGCTGCCCGGCTGGTTGTGGACCACCGTCGCCACGCGCGCCGTCGCACCTGGGCTCGCGGCGTCCCAGGCGAGATCGAGACGGTCGGTGCCGTCGCGCTCCAGTACCGGACATTCGAGCGCATGGACCTCGACCCCCTGCCCCGGCCGCGACACGCCGGCGATGCGGTCGCCCGGGACCGGGTGGCAGCAATCGGCGAGGTGGAACGCCGCACCCTCGGTAAGACCCTTGATCGGAATCGCGGGAGCTGCCTTGGGCTTGCGGCTCTTGGGCGCGCCCGCCGTCGAACCCGGCAGCAACGCCTCGCGCAACGCGTGCTCGCTCAGCATCTGGCGGGCGAGCGCCGTATAGAGTGCCGGGCGATCCGCAAGCTTCAGCCGCGTCAGCCCGGCGGCGATGGTCTCGTCGCTCATCGGCAGCTTGAAGCGCGCCGCCGCCGCCTCGAACAGCTGACGGCCCATTGTCAGTTGCGCCTCTCGCTGCTTGGCGCGGACCTGCCGGCGGACCGCTGCGCGTGCCTTGGGGGTAACAACGAAGCTCTCCCACGCCGGATCGGGGGCGTGGCGCTTGGAGCGCAGGATCTCGACCTGGTCGCCGTTGACCAGCCGGGTGCGCAGCGGCACGTCGCGGCCGTTGACGCGCGCGCCGACGCAGCTGTCGCCGATCTCCGAATGCAGCTGGTAGGCGAAATCCACCGGCGTCGCGCCCCTCGGCAGGGGCTGCAGCGCGCCCTTGGGGGTGAACACGAACACCTGGTCCTCAAACATCGCCATGCGGGTGTGTTCCAGCACTTCTTGCGGCGAAGCGGCGTGTTCGAGCATTTCGACCAAATCGGCGAGCCACGGATAGCTCTCGCGCGCCGCCTGGCCCTCGTCGCCCTGCTTGTAGGCCCAGTGGGCGGCGACGCCGAGTTCGGCCTCGGCATGCATCGCGGCATCGCGGACCTGAATCTCGATGCGCCCGCCCTCGCCGTAGACGACGGTGGTGTGCAGCGAGCGGTAACCGTTGCGCTTGGGGGTCGAGATGAAATCCTTGAACCGCCCCGGCACCATTTTCCAATGCTGGTGGATGACGCCGAGAGCGCGGTAGCAGTCGGCGGGCGAGGTGGTGACGACGCGGAACGCCATGACGTCGGGCAGGGCCTCGAAACCAATCCCCTGCCCCTCCATCTTGCGCCAGATCGAATAGGGGCGCTTCTCGCGGCCTTGCACGGTCGCCTCGACACCGTGGCGGGCGAGCTGCTGGCGAATGTCGTCGGCGATCCGCGCGACGGTCGCGGCGCCGCCGGTCCGCAAGCGCTCGAGACGTGCGACGATCGACGCAAACGCCTCGGGTTCGAGCTCCTGGAAGCCGAGCTGGTTCAGCTCGTCCATGACCTCGTACATGCCGATGCGGCCCGCGAGCGGCGCGTAGATGTCCATCGTCTCGCGCGCGATCCGGTGGCGCTTCTCGGGGCTGGGGATGTGACCGAGGGTGCGCATGTTGTGCAAACGGTCTGCAAGCTTGACCAGCAGCACGCGGATGTCGTCGGACATCGCGACGAGGAACTTGCGCAGGTTCTCCGCGGCGCGCTCGTCGTCGGACTGCGCCTCGATCTTGCTGAGCTTGGTGACACCGTCGACCAGCCGGCCAACCGACTTACCGAACAGCCGGTCGATCTCGGCCTGGGTGGCGACGGTATCCTCGATGGTGTCGTGGAGGATGCCGGTGGCAATCGTCTCGTCGTCGAGCTGCAGGTCGGTCAGGATGCCCGCGACCTCGATCGGGTGGCTGAAATACGGGTCGCCCGAGGCACGCAACTGCGACCCGTGTGCCTTCATCGAGAAGACATAGGCGCGGTTGAGCAGGTCCTCGTCGGCCTGCGGGTCGTACGCCTTGACGCGCTCGACGAGTTCATACTGCCGAAGCATGAGTTTACTGTGGTGCGCGGCGGACCCGGGCGCAAGGAAGGAAGGCGTCGCGGGTATCCGCGCTCAAGCCGGGAATCGCGAGAGTGCGCTTCGCCGACTTACCCGCGGCCGCGCCTACTCGTAGTCCGGCCCCATGTTCTGGTTGCGCGGCGGCTGGGCGGCGGTCAGTCGTAGAGCCTCAGCGCTGGCCGCCAGAGAGCCGACCGCGTCGGGCGTCTCGTCGTTGTCGGCGATGACGCGCTGCATCGACGCAATCAGCGCCTCCTCGAGCACGGCGGGACTGACGGTCTGCTCGGCGATCTCGCGCAGCGCCACGACCGGGTTCTTGTCGCGGTCGCGGTCGATGGTCAGTTCGGCACCGCTGCTGATCTGGCGGGCGCGCTGGCCGGCGGCGAGCACGAGTTCAAAGCGATTCGGGATCTTGTCGACGCAATCCTCGACGGTGACGCGCGCCATCTGGTACTCCGGAGTATTCGGGAAGGTCGCGTCCGCTACAGGGACAGGACGGCCAAGTCAAGGATTTCGCCTTGACCGTCGCGGCCGATCCGCCTAACCGCCCCGCTTCGCAATTGGCCCTGCACCCCCGGTGAAGCAGTGGCCGCGCATGGCATACGGGCCATGCGGTGCGAGGCCGGGGCACATACGCAGCAGATCGAAAGCGAACCTGAATGACTAAGCGCACCAGCTCGAAGCACAAACTCGACCGCCGCATGGGCGAAAACATCTGGGGCCGCCCCAAGTCGCCCGTCAACAAGCGCGAATACGGCCCTGGGCAGCACGGTCAACGCCGCAAGTCGAAGCTCAGCGACTTCGGCATACAGCTGAAGGCCAAGCAGAAGCTCAAGGGCTACTACGGTGACGTCACCGAGAAGCAGTTCCGCGCCACCTATGCCGAGGCGGTCCGCATGAAGGGCGATACCTCGCAGAACCTGATCGGGCTGCTGGAGCGCCGCCTCGACATGGTCGTCTACCGCGCCAAGTTCGTGCCGACGATCTTCGCCGCCCGCCAGATCGTCAACCACGGCCATATCCTGGTCAACGGCCGCCGCTGCAACATCGCCAGCGCCCGCGTCTCGCCCGGCGATACAGTCGAACTCGGCACCAAGGCCAAGGACATGGCGCTGGTCATCGAAGCGCAGGGCCTCGCCGAGCGCGAGACGCCGGAATATGTCGCGGTCGAGGGCAGCAAGGCCACCTACGTCCGCGTCCCGACGCTGGACGAGGTTCCCTACGCGGTGAAGATGGAGCCGAACCTGGTCGTCGAGTTCTATTCGCGCTGACGAGCGGCGGGCGGAGGTTCACCCCTTCGCCCGCGCCTCCGCGATCGCGGCCTTGAGCGCATCGTAGCCGACCGCGCCCGCAAGGATCCGGTCGCCGACGATATAGCTCGGCGTCCCGGTCAGTTGCAGAGTCTGGCCGAGCGCCAGGTTCTTCGCCACCTCCGCCTTGACGTCGGCCGCCGCCATGTCCTTTGCAGTGCGCGCCGGATCAAGGCCCGCCGCCTTGGCGGCCGCCTGCGCGCGTTCCGGCGTAATCCGTCCCGATCCCGCGAAAAGCTGGTCGTGGAAGGCGACGTACTTGCCCTGCTTCGCCGCCGACAGGCTGGCTAGCGCAGCCTGGTTCGACACGTCGCCGAGCACCGGGAAGTCGCGGAACACCACTCTCAGCCGCTTGTCGGTGGCGATCAGCTTGGTCACGTCGGCCGCTGACGCCTTGCAGTAAGGACAGCCGTAATCGAAGAACACCACCAGCCGGACATCGCCATCGGCCGGGCCGGCGCTGGCCCCGGCGAACGGCGTTTCGAGTGCCGTGCGGTTATCGGCGACCGCCTTGGCCGTGGTCCGCATTTCCGCCCCAGCCATCGCTTCGGGGATGATCTCGGGGTGTTTCAGAATATAGTCGCGGACGATCGCCTCGATCGCGGCGCGGTCCTTGGGGGCGACATTCGCCGCCGGATCGCCGGTCGCCTGGCTCGCCAGCAGCGCCGCCACCGCGGCGGTCAGCGCGACCCCGGCCAGCGCCATCGTGCCTGTCCTCATCGGCGCTTCTTCCTTCCGGAAATTTCATTGGACGCGAACTCGGCGATGTCGTCGGCGCGGAGCCAGTCGCGCGTGCCCTGCGGCAGCCCACTACGCGCCAGCCGCGCCTTGGCGGCGGCGGTATTCATTTCGCCCGCCAAGCTGCTGCTCTCGGCTTGCGCCAATGCGGCGCGCGGCTCGTCGTGGCGGCGGTCGTAGATGACCCCGAGCTGATACCAGGCGAAGGGGTTCTCGCGGTCCTGCGCGATCGCGCGCTTCAGGATCGGCTCAGCTTCGGCAAGTCCCTCCGGCCGCTCGGTGGCGATCAGCGCGTGGCCGAGCAGCGTAGCGATCAGCGGCTCGTTGCCCGCCGCCGCCACCGCTTGCCGCAACACCGGCACCGCCTCGGCGGGCTTGCCGCCCTCGAGCAGGATCTGGCCTTTCAGCTCGAGATAATAGGGATCGGTGGGAGCCGTCCGCAGAAGGGCATCGATTTCCGCGCCGGCGTTATCGTCATAGGCGCTGCGATGATAAGCATAGGCGCGCGCCAGCCGGGCACCCGGACTGGTATCACTGACGGGATAGGTTACCAGAACATGGCTGGGATCGTCGACATAACCGACGAGCTTGCCCTTCACCCGCAGGAAGCGCGCCTGCAGCGCCAGGTCGACCGGCGCGTTCCAATAGGGTGAAGCCTTGAGGTCGGCCTCGAGGTTCTCGATGCGCTGGCCCGACAGCGGGTGGGTGCGGTCGTAGGCATTGTCCTGCTTGATCGCCAGCCGGTACTCCTCGCCAAGCAGACGCTGGAAGAAGGAGATCATGCCCTTGCCGCTGATTCCGGCGGTGCGCAAGAAGCCGGCACCAGCGGCATCGGCGCGGCTTTCGACGTCGCGGCTGAACGCCAGGTACTTGCCCTGCGCTACAGTCAGCCCGCCGCCCAGGATACCAATAGCCGCTTGGGGCGCGCCCGCCGCCACCGCCGCTCCAGCGAGCAGCAACGACAGGATCGAGATGTTGGTCGCCGGCCCCGCGCCCTCGCCAAAGCGCACCAGATGGCCGGCGGCGACATGGCCGAGCTCGTGCGCGATGACACCCTGCAGCTGGTTGACGTTGTTGGCGGCGATCATCAGTCCGGAGAAGATGAAGACATTCTGGCCACCCGCCGCGAACGCGTTGATCGACGGATCGCCGACCAGGATGATCTCGACCGACTTCGGGTCGAGCCCCGCGGCGACGATCAGCGGCCGGGCGACATCGCGGAACAGCGCCTCGGTCTCGGCGTCGCGCAGGATCGACGGCCCCGCCTCCTGCGTGCCCGCCGGCACCGCGGCGACGAGGGCGAGCAGGCAGGCGAGGCGGCGGGCAAGGGACACAGCAGACACCTCGCCGCCTTAGACTGAACTGCCCGTGAAGGGGAGAGGGACTCGCCCTTCCGCCGCCGAGCGGCCATATGCCGCCCATGAAATTCCTCGATCAGGCCAAGATCTATCTGCGCTCGGGTACCGGCGGCGACGGCGCGGTGTCGTTCCGGCGCGAGAAATACGTCGAGTTCGGCGGCCCCGACGGCGGCGACGGCGGCAAGGGCGGCGATATCGTCTTCGAAAGCGTGTCGGGCCTGAACACCCTTATAGACTTCCGCTATTCCCAGCATTTCAAGGCCCCGCGCGGCACCCACGGCATGGGGCGCAACCGCACCGGCGCGGCTGGCGGAGATTTGGTCATCAAGGTGCCGGTCGGCACGCAGGTCATCGACGACGACACCGAGACACTGCTGGCGGACTTCACCGCGCCGGGCCAGCGCATCATCCTGCTTCGCGGCGGTGACGGCGGCAAAGGTAACGACCATTATAAATCCTCGACCAACCGCGCCCCGCGGCAGTTCCAGCCGGGTTTCCCGGGAGCGGAATGCTGGGTGTGGCTGCGCCTCAAGCTGATCGCCGACGCCGGGCTGCTGGGACAACCCAACGCCGGCAAGTCGACCTTCCTGAACGCCGTCACCAATGCCGATGCCAAAGTCGGGGCGTACCCGTTCACCACACTCAAGCCCCAGCTCGGCGTCGTCGCCTGGAAGGGGCGCGAGTTCGTGCTCGCCGACATCCCCGGGCTGATCGAGGGTGCCGCCGACGGGGTCGGCATCGGCGACCGCTTCCTCGGCCATATCGAGCGCTGCCGCATCCTGCTGCACCTCGTCGATGCCTCCGCCGATGACCCCGTCGCCAACTACGAGGTCGTCCGCGACGAGCTCGAAGCCTACGGCGCGGGCCTCGACGGCAAGGACGAGATCGTCGCGCTGTCGAAGGCCGACGCGGTCGATGCCAAGACGCTGGCCAAGCTCCAGAAGAAGCTCGCGAAGATCTCGGAGGCGGAGGTGTTCGTGCTGTCCGCCGCCACGCGCCAGGGCGTCGACGCGGTGCTGGACCGGCTGATCGAGGTGGTCGGGCGCAGCACCGGCCCGGTCGAGGAGGCGAAGGCGTGGACGCCCGTGTAGACCGCTTCTCGCCCGCCGCCGCCCCTCGCCTCGTGGTCAAGATCGGCTCGTCGCTGCTGGTCGGTGCCGACGGCGCGGTGCGGCGCGACTGGCTCGCCTCGGTGCTCGCCGATATCGCCGATCGCCGCGCCGCGGGTCAGCAGGTGGCCATCGTCTCGTCGGGAGCGATCGCGCTCGGGGCGCGGCGGCTCGGGCTGGCCAAGGGCGGCCGCGCCAGCCTGGAGGATGCACAGGCCGCCGCCGCGTGCGGGCAGATCGAGCTGGCGCGGACCTATGCCGAGCTGCTCGGCGGCACGGTCGCGGCGCAGATCCTGCTGACGCTGGGCGATCTCGAGGACCGGCGGCGCTATCTGAACGTCGCCGCCACGCTCGACAGGCTGCTGTCGCTGGGCGCGGTGCCGGTGCTGAACGAGAACGACAGTGTCGCGACGCAGGAAATTCGCTTCGGTGACAACGACCGGCTGGCGGCGCGCGCGGCGCAGGCGGCAGGCGCGAGCGCGGTGATTCTGCTGTCCGATATCGATGGCCTCTACACCGCCAACCCGGCCGCGGACCCGTCGGCGCGGCTGATCCCGACGGTCGAGCGGCTGGGCGATGTCGCGGGCATGGCCGATGCGCGCTCGGGCTCGAGCCTCGGCTCGGGCGGCATGGCGGCGAAGGTCGAGGCCGCGAAGATCGCGATGCAGGCCGGCATCCATCTCGCCGTCGCGGACGGCCGCATTGACCATCCACTCGCGCGCTTCGATGCCACCGGCCATGGCACGGTATTCGTTGCCGACGGCGGCGCGCGGGCGCGGAAGGCGTGGCTGGCGGGGCGGCTGACCGTCGCCGGCCGGCTCGGCATCGATGCCGGGGCGGCGGCGGCGCTCGGCCAGGGCAAGAGCCTGCTGGCGGCGGGCATCGTGCAGGTCGACGGCGACTTCGCTCGCGGCGACGCGGTCGAGATCGCCCATGACGGCCGGGTGCTGGCGCGCGGCCTCGTCGCCTATGATGCTGTGGAGGCGCGCGCCGTCGCCGGGAAGCGCAGCGATGCCCACGCCGCCATCCTCGGCTATGCGCCCCGCTCCGCCGTCGTTCACCGGGACCAGCTGGTGCTGTTCTAGGTCTCCGCGTCGACCATGAGCCCGGCCGCGCCGGTGCTGATGCGGCGCGCGGCGCGCGGCGGCCGCCGCGGTCTGCGGCTTGATGAACAGCGCGGTGACGTGTGGGTGCACGGCGCGGACCCGCTCTTCGAGCCGCGCGATCGTCGCCTCGATCTCGGGGGCACGCAACCCGTCCTCGAACTCGATGCTCAGCGCGACGATGATCTGATCCGGCGCGATCTGGAAAGTGATGATGGCATTGACCTGAGCGACGCCGCAGACGCGGCCTGCCATTGCGCTGATCGCCGCGCTCATCGCGGGATCGGCGCGCTTACCGAGCAGCAGCGCCTTCGATTCGCGCCCGAGCAGTGCCGCGACGACCGCCAGGATTGCACCGATCACCAGGCTGGCGGCCCCGTCCCAGCGCGGATCGCCGGTCCACAGCGCCAGGCCCGTGCCCGCCGCCGCAACATGCCCGAAGGGCGCACCCTGGTCGGGCGGCCGCGCGGCACGCTTCATGCCATGCAGCAGCAGCAGCACCTCGTTACCGGTATCGACCAGGCCGTGCACTGCCTCACTCAACATCGCCGACGAGCCGGTGACGCTGGCGGCGGCGAACTTGGTTACCGCTATGGCGAAGTTGCCGATCAAAGCGGCAACGACGACGGTCTTCGAGTTCTGCGCCATGCGCTCTCCGGGGTGGGCGCGGGCCTGCCGCTGTGACATGAACACCCGGGTGACAGAACTGGAGCCAACGGCCGCAATGGCGGCGATCGGGACGGCGGCGCGGGCCGCCTCGGCGGTGCTGGCGCGCGCCCCGACCGCGGCGAAGGCGGCGGCAGTGCACGGTGCGGCGGCAGCGATCCGGGCGCGGGCGGCCGACATACTGGCAGCCAATGCCGACGACATGGCGACCGCCGAAGACATGACCCCGGCACTGCGCGACCGGCTGCTGCTGACCCCGGAGCGCGTCGCGGCGATGGCGGCGGGCCTCGACGCGGTCGCCGCCCTGCCCGATCCTGTCGGCGGCGTGATCGAGACGTGGGACCGGCCCAATGGCCTGCGGTTCGAGCGTGTCCGGGTGCCGCTCGGCGTCATCGGCATCATCTACGAGAGCCGGCCCAACGTCACCGCCGACGCCGCCGCTCTGTGCCTGATGGCGAGTAATGCCTGCATTCTGCGCGGCGGCAGCGAGGCCACGCGCTCGAACGCCGCGATCCACGCGGCGATGATTGAAGGGATCGTCGCCGCCGGGCTACCCGCCGATGCCGTGCAGCGCATCGGCACGACCGACCGCGCGATGGTCGGCGCGATGCTGGCCGCGCACGGCCTGATCGACGTCATCATCCCGCGCGGCGGCAAGGGGCTGGTGGCGCGGGTCCAGGCCGAAGCGCGGGTGCCGGTGCTGGCCCATCTCGATGGCATCAACCACGTCTATGTCGATGCCGCCGCCGATCCGGCCAAGGCGCTGGCGCTGGTGCTGAACTCCAAACTGCGGCGCACCGGCGTTTGCGGGGCGATGGAGACGCTGCTCATCGACCGCGCCTATCCGGGCACGCGTGCGCTGGTCGCCGCGCTGATCGATGCCGGTTGCGAGGTCCGCGGCGACCCTGCCCTCGACCCGCGCATCGCCGTGCCCGCAGCGTTCGATACCGAATGGCTCGACGCGGTCGCCAGTGTCGCGCTGGTCGACGGCATCGGCGGCGCCATCGCGCACATCGCGGCACACGGCAGCCAGCACACCGACGCTGTCGTTACCGAGGATGCCGCGGTTGCGGCGCGGTTCCTCGCCGAGGTCGATTCGGCGATCGTCCTTCACAATGCGTCGACGCAGTTCGCCGACGGCGGCGAGTTCGGCTTCGGCGCCGAAATCGGCATCGCTACAGGGCGCCTGCACGCTCGGGGGCCGGTCGCGCTGGAGGGACTGACCACCTACAAGACCATCGTGCGAGGCACCGGGCAGATCCGGCCGTGAAGCGCATCGGTCTGCTCGGCGGCTCGTTCAACCCGGCGCACGGCGGGCACCGGCGGATCAGCGTCGCGGCGCTGGCGCAGCTCGGGCTCGACGAGATCTGGTGGCTAGTGACGCCGCAGAACCCGCTGAAGCCGGTCGCCGGCATGGCGTTGCTCGCCGCGCGGCTGGCGTCCGCCGCTGCTGCCGCCCGGCATCCGCGCATTCGCTCGCTCGCCATCGAGCGCGAGCTCGGCACCACCTACACCGTCGACACCATCGCGGCACTGCAGCGGCGCTTCCCGGCCGACCGGTTCATCTGGATCATGGGGGCGGACAATCTGGCGCAGTTTCACCGCTGGCACGACTGGCGCGGACTGGCGCGGCGCGTTCCGATTGCCGTTTTCGCCCGTCCGGGCTATAGTGACAATGGTCTCGGCGCGCCGGCTATGGCGTGGCTGCGGCGCTGGCGGCGGGCATCTGGGTCCGACCGTGACTGGACGAGGTGGACGCTGCCCGCGATCGTGATGCTCAGACTTCGGCTCGACAGTCGCTCGGCGACATCGATTCGCGCATCCGACCCCGACTGGGCCGCTCGTTCGTTTCCCCCCGCATGAGGACGATCACTTGGCACTGAACCCCGCCGCCGCGCCCCGCGCCGTGGCCCCGCACGGCGACCCCGAGGTCACGGCGCTGCACGAGCTGATCCTGAAGTCGCTCGACGACGACCAGGCGGTCGAGGTCGTCACCATCCCGCTCGCCGGCAAGACCAGCATCGCCGATCACATGGTCATCGCCAGCGGCCGCTCGTCGCGCCAGGTCGCGTCGATGGCCGGCAAGATCGCCGAGCGCATCAAGCAGGACCTGCACCGCAGCGTCCGCATCGAGGGGCTGCCGACCGCCGACTGGGTGCTGATCGACGCGCAGGATGTCGTCGTCCACCTGTTCCGCCCCGAGGTCCGGCACTTCTACAACCTCGAGAAGATGTGGACCTTCGATGGCCCGAGCGGCTCGACCAGCGACCGCCGCGCCCCGCCCAAGGTCGTCGAGGAAACCCCGTTCGATGCCGAGCCCGAGGGCCACGAGGATCTCGACCCGACCGACGACGCCTGAGTGAGGCTCCACGTCATCGCCCGGGGGCGGATCGGGCGTGGGCCGGAGGCCGAGCTGGTCGCCCGCTATCTGAAGCGGATGACGTGGCCGACGGTCTTCACCGAGATCGGCGAGACCGGCCCGCTGCCCGAGGCACCGCCGAATTCGCGCACCGTCGTCCTTGACGAACGCGGCCCGGCGCTTTCGTCACGCGCGCTCGCCGACCGGCTGGCCGCGTGGCGCGACGACGGCGTGCGCGAGGTCCGCTTCCTGATCGGCGCCGCCGACGGCCATGACGAGCCGACTCGCGCCGCCGCCGACCTGCTGCTGTCGTTCGGACCGGCGACCTGGCCGCATCTTCTGGTGCGCGGGATGCTCGCCGAGCAGCTGTACCGGGCGACATCGCTGCTCGCCGGGCATCCCTATCACCGCGACGGCTAGCCCAACCCGTCGAGGAAGCTGAGCAGGTCGGCGGTCACCCGGTCCTTGTGCGTCGCGAGCAGCCCGTGGGGCGCGCCGTCGTATTCGATGAGCTTGGCCCCGGGGATGGCGCGCGCCGCCGCCCGGCCCGAGATATCGATCGGCACGGTCTTGTCGCCGGTACCGTGGATGATCAGCGTCGGCACGGTGAAGCTGGCGAGGTCGGGCCGGAAATCGGTCTTGCCGAACGCGTCGACGGTGTCGAGCGTGCCCTTCAGTCCCGCCTGCAGGGCAAGGCCGACCGACCACTCGATGACCTCGGTGCTCACCGGGCTGGTCAGCACGCCCGCTCCATAGAAATCCTTCATGAAGCCCGCCAGGAACTTCGGCCGGTCGGCGCGGAGGCCGTCCTTGATCGCCTCGAAGGCGGCTTCCGGATTGCCGTCGGGGTTGGTCTCGTCCTTGAGCAGATAAGGCACCACCGACGAGACCAGCACTGCCGCTCGGGCCTGGCCGGGATGGCGCGTCAGGAAGCGCGCCACCTCGCCGCCGCCCATCGAGAAGCCGACCAGTACGGCGTTTTCCGCTTCGGTCGCGTCGATCACCGCCGCGAGGTCGTCGGCGAGCGTATCATAGTCATAACCGTCCCACGGTTGCTCCGACCGCCCGAAGCCGCGCCGGTCATAGGCGATGACGCGATAGCCGGCGTCCGCGATCGCCAATGCCTGGTCGTCCCAGCTGTCGGCATTGAGCGGCCAGCCGTGGATCAGCACCACTGCCGGGCCGTCGCCCCACTCCTTGATATAGAGTTCGATCCCGTCGCTGCCTTCGACATAGGGCATGGTCAGTCTCCTTGTGTACCGGTCGTCGAACGCCCGGCTTGTCCGGCGTATCCGTGACAAACGCACCATTGGCGTCGCCGCCTGCGGCGGCCTATGATGCGAACGGAACCGCGGGGGCGGAGGAGTCGAGCGTCGTGCGAAACAAGTGGAAGATCGCCCTGCCGCTGGCGGCACTGGTGCTGCTGCCCGCCTCGACCACCGTCCAGGCGGCGGCGGAACAGGACACCTACAAGCAGCTCGACACGCTGATGGACGTGTTCAAGCGGGTGCGCGCCGACTATGTCGACAAGACCACCGACAGCAAGCTGATCGAAGGCGCGATCAACGGCATGCTGGCCAGCCTCGATCCACATTCGTCGTACCTCGACGCCCGCGACTTCCAGAACATGCGCCAGACCACCGATGGCGAATACGGCGGTCTCGGCCTGACCGTTTCGACCGAGGAGGGCGCGGTCAAGGTCATTGCCCCGACCGACGACACACCAGCAGCGCGCGCCGGCATCAAGGCAGGCGACTTCATCACTCACCTCGACGGCGAGCTGTTGTACGGCGTGACGCTGAACGACGCGGTCGACAAGATGCGGGGCGCGCCCGGGACGACGATCAAGATCACCGTCGTCCGTGAAGGCGCGCCGAAGCCGCTGGATTTCACGCTGAAGCGCGAGGTCATCCAGATCCGCCCGGTCAAGCAGGACATCCGCGGCACCGTCGGCGTCATCCGCATTTCGGCGTTCAACAAGAAGACCGGCGAGGCGACTCGCGCCGCCGTCACCGACATCGAAAAGCAGCTGGGGAGCAAGCTCAGCGGCTTCATCATCGACCTGCGCTCCAACCCCGGCGGGCTGCTGGACCAGGCGATCGAGGTCAGCGACGTGTTCCTCGACCGCGGCGAGATCGTCTCGCAGCGCGGCCGCACCAAGAACGACATCCAGCGCTATTATGCCCGGGCTGGCGACCTGGCCGACGGGCGGCCGGTGGTGGTGCTGGTCGACGAGGGTTCGGCGTCGGCGTCGGAGATCGTCGCGGGCGCGCTGCAGGACCACCGCCGCGCCATCGTGCTGGGCGCCCGCACCTTCGGCAAGGGCAGCGTCCAGACGCTGATCCCGCTGTCGTCCGACACCGGGCTGCGGCTGACCACGGCGCGCTATTTCACGCCCGCCGGCCGCTCGGTGCAGGAGGGCGGCATCGAGCCCGACATCGCGGTGCCGCAGCTCAGCGACGCGACCATTTCGGACCGCCCGGCGCGGCTGCGCGAGGCCGACCTGCGCCGCCACCTGGTCAACGAGATCAAGGCCGTCGACGACAAGCTGATCGAAACCGACGACAAGCCCGACCCGCGCTTCGCCGCCAAGGCGGAGGCGCTGAAAAAGGCGGGCGTGACCGACTATCAGCTGGACTATGCGACCAAGCTGGTGTCGCGGCTCGGTGCAAGCAATCCGGTGTTGACCGCGGCCGTCAGCAGCGAAGCGAACGCTCCTCGCGCTCGCTGAGACGCGAAGGGCTCGCGCCGGCGGGTCTTGCGCGTGTCCGCGCCTAGCTTACGAACGCGAAGGGCGTTCGCTTCGCTAGACGCGGCCGCGCTGCGATTACCGCGCGATCTCCAGCACCGCCTCGCTGACCCAACCCTTCGAACCGAGTTCGTCCTCGACTTCCCAGAAGCCGGCTTCCTTGTTCCCGGTCGGGTAGAGAATCTGCCCCGGATCGAGGTTTTTGACGAAGCGGCCCTTGATCGACGCGGTCGCGAACATCCGGCCCGGTCGCTTCATCGACACTGCCTTCTCGGCCGCCGGCCCGGCGATGGTCTGCGCCATGCCCTGGATGTCGGCGACCATCTTGGCATAGGCGTCGAGATAGGCGAGCGCCACGACCTGGCCGATCTCAGTGTCCTGGTAGGTGCTGGCACCGCCGGCGGCGAGGAAGCCGCCCGCGAGGAAGCCGCCGCCGCCACCAAAGCCGACATCGGTCTTCTTGGCGTTGCCTTCCGCGACATACTCCTCGGAAGTCTTGTTGTTGATCGTGTTGAGGACGACATTCGCGACCCGCTTCTTGACGCTGATGCCGCTGACCAGCGCGCCGCCGATGCCGGGGATGAAACCGCCGATGAGGCCGCCGATGTTGGTGCCGCCGCGATTCGAGTTGGCGGTGACGATGTCGGGAATGGTCGTGAAATCGGCCTCGACCATCTGACCCTTGCCGACCGCGCCGCCGCGCCGCAACTCGCCCGAACCGGCGAGGTCGCGCTCGCGCTGCATCGCTTCCATGCCGCGCAGCGAGCGATTGACCAGCCGGAAGCACTTCGACTGCTGCACATAGACGCGGACCAGCGCCTCCGGCGAGCCGAGCCCAAGACCGCCCCACCAATTGGTCTCAGGCAGCGAGATCGCCAGCGTGCCGAGCGGCCGCGCGCATTGCGGCAGCGTCGCGGTCACGTTCTGACGCTGCTGTTCGATGGATCCGCCGCGGCGTCCTGCTTTGATCTCGGCCGACGCCGGGACCACTCCGCCAATCAATGCAACCGCCGCAGCGGCTGCCCCCAGCCGATACGCCTTAGAAACCTTACCCACCTGTTCGCCTCCCGCTAAGTGCCTAATCACTAATTCAGTGCCCCCAGCATTACCAGCCAAGGTTTCACCGCTGCTGCGACGCTGCTACAGCCATAGGCGATGCTGAGCGAGACCGAAACATTGAATGAATTCCGCGCCGCCGGGGCGTTGCTGGAGGGGCATTTCATCCTGTCGTCGGGGCTGCGCTCGGCGCGATATCTGCAGTGCGCGCGGGTGCTGATGGATCCGGCGCGCGCCGCCCGGTTGGTCGCGGCGCTCGTGGCGAAGCTGCCCGCTGAGGCGCGGAGCGTCGGTGCCGTCGTCGCCCCGGCGATGGGCGGGGTCATCGTCGGCTATGAGGTGGCGCGGCAGCTGGGCGTGCCGTCGATGTTCGTCGAGCGGCCCGGCGGCACCTTCGAGCTTCGCCGCGGCTTCACGCTCGAACCCGGGCAGACCGTGCTGATGGTCGAGGACGTCGTCACCACCGGCCTCAGTTCGCGCGAGGCGATCGTCGCGATCGAGGCCGCGGGAGGCCGCGTCATCGCGGGCGCTTGCCTCGTCGACCGTTCGAACGGCAAGGCCGATATCGGCGTGCCGCTCACCTCCCTCATCGCACTCGACGTGCCCACCTGGAACGCCGACGCGCTGCCTCCGAAGCTGGCCGCGATCCCCGCCGTCAAGCCGGGGAGCCGGGCGGCGTGAGATTCATATTCGCTGTGCTCGCCGTGCTCGCCACATCATCGTCGGCGAACGTTCCACCGCCCCCCGGTCCGATCGCCTCGCGGCTAGTTGCGTCGGTCCCGGTCGGCTTTCCGGGCCTGGTTGCGATCATCGCGCCGCACCCTAACGGCGCGACCGACTACGGAGTGACAGGTAGCCCTCCTTTTAACACCTTGTCGAAGTGGCGTTGGGCGTCGGTGACCAAGCAGATCGTCGCGGTGATGGTTATGCAGGAGGTCGAAGAGGGCCACGTCGACCTCGACAGGCCCGCGACGACCTACTTGCCGCACGTCGCCCTGCCCGGCGGCGACGCGGTCACCGTGCGCCGCCTGCTCAGCCACACCTCGGGCCTCTACGACCCGAATTCCGGCCCCGCCGGGCCGGACGGGACACCGCTCGCCTATCTGCGCTCGAAGACGCCAGCGCCCATGGGCCTCGACCCGCAATGCCTGAAGCCCTCGGGCCGCGCGCCCGGCGAGGGGTTCGTCTACAACAACTGCGACTATGTCGTGCTCGGCGCGATGCTTGAGGCAGTAACGCATAAGCCGTTCGCGGTGCTGGTCAGGGAGCGGATCGCGATGCCACTCGGCCTCAAGTCGCTGCGTGTCCTGAAGCCCGGCGACCATGACGACATCGTCGCGGTGGACGAGAAGGGCGCGACCGACGCGCAGGTCGACCCCGGCCGCTACGGCAGCGCCGCCAACCTTGCCGGCACCGCCGACGACCTGCTCAAGTTCGACCGCGCGCTCATCGACGGCAAGCTGCTGGGGCCGGCGGCCACCGATGAGCCGTGGCAGGGCAAGGGGCTGACGTGGGAACTGCTGAGCGCGGCGCTATGCCCCTCCGCCTAGGCGTCAACATCGACCACGTCGCGACCATCCGCAACGCGCGCGGCGGCGTGCATCCCGACCCGGTGCGTGCCGCGATCATGGCGGCGGAAGCGGGGGCCGACGGCATCACTGCCCACCTGCGCGAGGACCGGCGGCATATCACCGATGCCGACATCGACCGGCTGATGGCCGAAATCGCGCTGCCGCTGAACCTCGAGATGGCGGCGACGACGGAGATGCTCGGCATCGCGCTCGACCACCGGCCGCATGCGGTCTGCATCGTGCCCGAGCGTCGGCAGGAGCGGACGACCGAGGGCGGGCTCGATGCCTCCGGGGGCCACAACCACCTCGCGCCGTTCGTCACCCGGTTGAAGGACGCCGGCATCCGCGTCAGCCTGTTCGTCGCGCCGGACGTGCGCCAGCTCGATGCCGCCGCGCGGCTCGGGGTGCCGGTCGTCGAGCTGCACACCGGACCGTACGCCCACGGCGGCGACGGCGAGCTGGAACGCCTGCAGGCGGCCGCCACCCATGCCGCGACGCTCGGCCTCGAAGTCCACGCCGGCCACGGCCTGACCTTCGACAATGTCGGGCCGGTCGCCGCGATCCCCGGGCTGGCCGAGCTCAACATCGGGCATTTCCTGATCGGCGAGGCGGTATTCGTCGGGCTGGCCGAGGCCATCGCGCAGATGCGCGAAGCGATGCACACCGCCCCTTGATGGTTCTCGGCCTCGGCAACGACCTGTGCAATATCGAGCGCATCCAGGGTTCGCTCGACCGCTTCGGGCAGCGCTTCATCGACCGCATCTTCACGGCGCATGAGCAGGCCCGCGCCGAGCGGCGGCCGCTGACCCGCGCCGGCACCTATGCCAAGCGCTTCGCCGCCAAGGAGGCGTGTGCGAAAGCACTCGGCACCGGGTTCAGGCGCGGCGTTTTCTTCCGCGACATGGGGGTCGTCAACCTGCCCAGCGGCGCCCCGACGCTTGCCTTGACCGGTGGCGCGGCGGAACGGCTGGCATTCCTGACGCCGCGCGGGCATAGCGCGCTCATACACCTGACCCTTACCGACGATCATCCCTGGGCCCAGGCGATCGTCCTGATCACGGCGAGCAAGGCATGACCGAGGCAACGATGGCGGCGAAGCCGAAGAAGAAGACCGACTGGGCCAACGAGGCGTGGCAGCTGTTCCTGCTCGCGCTCGCGGTGCTGGCGGTGCACAGCCTCGTCGCCAAGCCGTTCTACATACCGTCAGGCTCGATGCTGCCGACGCAACTGATCGGCGACCAGCTCATCGTGTCGAAGTTCCCTTATGGCTACAGCTATCTGTCGCCATCGCTGCGGGTCTTGCCGCAGATGCAAGGGCGGCTGTTCGGAAGCCTGCCGCGCCGCGGCGACATCGCGGTCATCAAGGCACCCCGCGACAAAGCCGACTATATCAAGCGCGTCATCGGCCTGCCCGGCGACACCGTCCAGATGAAGGGCGGGCAGTTGTGGCTGAACGGCAATCCGGTGCCGAAGGTCGCCGAGAGTCCGATGGAGATGATCGTGTCGCCGAACAGCGACTGTACGTCGCCGGTCGACGCCCAGTATCGCACCGTCCGCGCCGACGGGGTGGCGATCTGCCGCCTGCCGCGTTTCCGCGAGACGATCGACGGGCGCAGCTATGACGTGCTCGACCTGGCGGCCACGCCGCAGGACGACACGCCGCCGCTGATCGTGCCGGAGGGGCATCTCTTCCTGATGGGCGATAACCGCGACAACAGCGAGGATAGCCGCTTCCCGGCCGAGATCGGCGGACTGGGGATGCTGCCGATCGAAAACCTGGTCGGCCGCGCCGAATTCATCACTTACTCGATCGATGGCTCGTGGACGCTCGATCCGCGCACCTGGCTGAGTGCGTTACGTGGCGGGCGGGCGTTCACCACGCTCCATCCCGCCACGAATTGACGCCCTAGCAGCGGTCGCTGCGTTCGATGGCGTCACCGGCGATGGCACCGATGCCAGCACCGGCGACCGTGCCATAGCCACGGTCGTAGCGACGGCTGGCGGCATTGCCGATCAGGCCGCCCGCAATCGCGCCGAGCACGGCACCGCTGCCCGTCGAGCAGCGATAGCCGCGCCCGTAGCCGCCGCGATAGGCGATCGGCTCGTCGTAGCCGTAATAGCCCTCGCCGCCGCCGTAATATGGGTCGGCATAACCGTAACCGTAACCGTAACCGTAACCGTAACCGTAACCATAGGCTGGCACGACGACGACGCGGTTCCGGTAATAGGGCCGGTAGTAGCCGCCGCCGTAATAAGGGCGTCCGTAACCGCCGGCATAATAGCCGCGACCACCATGGTAACCGCCATACCGATACCCGCCCCGGTAACCGTCGCCGCGATAGCCGTAATCTCCACGATAGCCATCACTGCCACGATGGCCCCCCGCATAATGGCCGCGGTCGCCGCCGCGGTGGCCGTCATAACGTTCGGCCAGCGCCGGGCTTGCCGCCAGGGTCGCGAGGCTCGCGACCGCGATCATTACCGCTTTCATCCACCGTCTCCTCGAAACGCATCGCTATCGGGTCAATACCCTTATCAGCACCTCTGGCAGCCGCGTCGTTAACCACCTCTGAACCGGTACCGGCTACCGCCACCTGCGGAACAAAGCGGCGCGCCGATGATTGTTTCGCCCGCAGACCAACCGACAGGAATGTAGACATGCGTAGTCTGAATGCCGTGCTTATCGCCGCCGTCGGTGCCGCCTCATTCGCCGCGATGCCGGCCGAAGCGCGGCGCAGCGACCGTTACTACTACGGCCAGCAAAGCTACTCGAGCTATGCGTCCTGCAAGCGGGCGCGTGACCGGGCCGGAAAGCGCGGCACCGTGATCGGTGCTGCCGGTGCCGGCGTCGGCACCGCCCTGCTTGGCGGCAATGTCGGGGAGTCGCTGCTCGGTGCCGGCGTTGGTGCGGTGGCGGGAAATGCCATCGGGCGGACCACCGAGAAGAGCTGCCGGCGTTATCGCCGGTGATCGCCCGCCAGCGCGGTGACTAGCCGCACCGGCCGCGCTGCCGCTCGCTTTGGTCGCTGAACAGCGATGCCAGCTGGTCGATGATCGTGCCGCCCAGCTGTTCCGCATCCATGATGGTCACCGCTTTCGCATAATAGCGCGTGACGTCATGCCCGATGCCGATGGCGACAAGCTCGACCGGCGAGCGCGTTTCAATCCAGCCGATGACCTGGCGCAGGTGCCGCTCCAGATAGGAACCGGTGTTGACCGATAGAGTCGAGTCGTCGACGGGCGCACCGTCAGAGATAACCATCAGGATGCGCCGGTCCTCGGGCCGGGCCAGCAGCCGACCGTGCGCCCACAGCAGCGCCTCGCCGTCGATATTCTCCTTGAGCAGCCCCTCGCGCATCATCAGGCCGAGGTTTTTGCGCGCCCGCCGCCACGGCGCGTCCGCCGCCTTGTAGACGATGTGGCGCAGGTCGTTGAGACGGCCGGGCTTGCCCGGGCGACCGGCTGCCAGCCACGCTTCCCGTGATTGCCCGCCCTTCCACGCCCGCGTCGTAAAGCCCAATATCTCTGTCTTGACCGCGCAGCGCTCCAGCGTCCGCGCCATGATGTCGGCGCAGATCGCCGCGATCGAGATCGGCCGCCCGCGCATCGAGCCCGAGTTGTCGATCAGCAGGGTGACGACGGTGTCCCGGAACTTGGTGTCGCGCTCGATCTTGTAGCTGAGCGCGTGCATCGGGTTGGTGATGATCCGGCCGAGCCGCGCAGCGTCGAGCAGCCCCTCCTCCTGGTCGAAGTCCCAAGCCCGGTTCTGCTGCGCCATCAGGCGGCGCTGCAACCGGTTGGCAAGCTTGGTCACCGCGCCTTGAAGGTGGACCAGTTGCTGGTCGAGGTATGATCGCAGCCGCGTCAGCTCCTCGGGATCGCACAGCTCGTCCGCCCCGACGGTCTCGTCGTACTTGTTGGTATAGGCGGTATAGTCGAAATCGGGTGGCAGGTCGGCGATCAGGGTATTCGGCCGCCACGGCGTCATGCCCTCGCGGCCTTCCTCGCCCATCTCGGCCTCGGACACCATGTCGGTGTCCATCTCGACTTGCTGGCTCTCGCCGTCCTCGGAGGCTTCGTCGGACTGTTCGGCGCGGGTCTCGACCGACTGGTCGGCGGACGCGCCCGCGTCGTCCTCATCGTCGCTGTCGTCGCCGGGCGCGTCGGCATCGTCGGGATCGCCTTCGTCGCCGTCGTCCGGCTCCGGCTCCGCATCCGGATCGACACCCAGCCCGAGGTCGCTGATGATGCGCCGCAGGGCCAGCCCGAATGCCGCCTGGTTGCCGATATTGCCGAGCAGGCTGTCGAGGTTGGCCCCCGCCTTGGCCTCGATCTCGGCGCGCACGAGGTCGACCGCGCTTGCCGCCAGCCCCGGGATCGGCACCCCGGTCAGCCGCTCGCGGACGACGAGGCCGAGCGCCGTCGCCATCGGCACCTCCTCGGCGGTACGGGCCCGGACGATGGCGTCGGTCTTAACCCGCGCCTCGGTCATGCGGTCGAGGTTGACCGCGACGCCGGCCATTTCGCCGCTGCCGATGGCTTCGATCCGCGCCTGTTCGACGGCGTTGAAGATGTCGCGCGCGACGCCCGCCTCAGGCAGGTCAGCTGCGTGGATCTTCACGTCATGGTGGCGCTTTCTCAGCGCGAACGCATCCGCCCAGCCGCGCACCTCGGCGACCTGATCAGCCGGCAGCGCCCGCGCCGGTTGCGGCACGCGCACCTGGTTGCCGTAGGAGGACGGCTTGTCGGCGGTATAGGCCAGTTCGAAACCCGCCTCATGGCCGAGGGCGCGTAGGGTTGCGGCCAGAGCCTGGCGAAAGTCCTCGAGCGGATTATCGGGTTGGGCCATCGCACCGTCTGTCGCCGCAGACGGGCGTGACGGTCAAGGGACAGCGTGTCGCCGCGTCAGCGCGATAGCTGGGGTCGGGCCTCGTGGACGTTGACCAGTATCGCACGTGGCCCACCGGGTCCCGCCGGGCTAGGTTAGCATCACCTAGCAGAAGGAGTTCGTATGCCAGCCTATATGAAATTTGACGACATCAAGGGTGAATCATTCGCCGGTAAAATTGGCGATCTGCCGATTTCAGACTTCGCCTCGGTCGCCGCTGCCAGCCTCGACCGCTGCACCACCGGCAACGTGGCTACGGTCTGCGACGGGCTGACCTTCCAGACGTTCTCGTATCCGTCGTTCGACGCACTGATCTTCGGATTTACCGATGTCGCCGGCGGCAGCCGCGGAGTATCGACGATCCTTTTCGCCGACGGGACCTTCGATGCATTCGGCAGTTACACCTCGATTGACGGCAGCGCCACGCTTACCCTTTCCGCCGTTCCAGAAGTCGCAACCTGGTTGATGCTGATCGTCGGCTTTGGTCTGGTCGGCTCAATGCTGCGACGGCGACGGTCGCTGATCGCCTGAACTTCGCACGGGAGGCTTGCCTGCAACGGGCACCAGGTGTCGAAAGCCGTGGTTCGGCGGCGGACGGGGGCTGTCCGGAATGGGATGACGCCGCGCCTTGACCGCCGCCCCCTAACCGGCCCGCTGTGGAACGGCGGTGCCGCATAAACGCATCCGCATTGCGGGTGCTGACGCGTCAGGCGGGGGTATGCCGACGGTTGCGTAGACTAGCGCCAACCAGCCCGAAGCCAGCGATCAACATTACCCAGCTCGCAGGTTCGGGAACGCCGTTGATCTGCAAAATCGCGTTCGCGCTCTGGCCAATGCTATGGTGAATCCCGGGCTTCAAAAAGGTGCCGTTGGCGAAATAGCTGTAAATGAAAAGACAGCAATTTCCGGGGTTATAGCCGAAGCCGATAATGTCGTAATCGTCATCGCCTTGGGTGAAGCTCGTCGAATCGGCGATGAACAGCTGTGGCCCGCAGGTCGTGCCGAGAAAGGGATGGCATATCAACAGGTCCTTGGCGGCCACCGTCAAGACCCCCTTCGGCGGCCGCTCCAGATTGGTCAAAAAACCGGGCGACGCGCCAACGTCGAGCAGAAAATAACCGGCGGTATAGCTTCTTCTGTTCTCGGCCGCCGCGGCGGCGGTCAGAGACAGGACTGACGCAGCGCAAGCCGTCACGGCGAACATCAAACGGGACATCAGCGGTACTCCCTATTATCGCAGAGAACCTATCAGAACTGATGCTTGCCCATCTGTCGCGGCATGTCAAACCGACAGCGGAGGCGCAGTCGATGTGTCAGCGCCGCCCCTTGACCGCGACACTTTCGGGCAGGTCCTCCCCGAACACCCGCTGATAATATTCAGCCACGATCGACCGCTCCGCCTCGTCGCACTTGTTGAGGAAGCTCAACCGGAACGCGAAGCCGACGTTCTTGAAAATCGTCGCGTTCTGCGCCCAGGTCAGAACGGTGCGCGGGCTCATCACGGTCGAGATGTCACCCGACATGAAGCCCTGCCGGGTCATGTCCGCGACCTTGACCATGTTAGCCACCTGCTTGCGTCCCGCCTCGGTGTCGAAGCCCGGCGCCTTGGCAACGACGATCTGCGTCTCGACCTGCGGCGCGAGATAGTTGAGCGTCGTGACGACGTTCCAGCGGTCCATCTGGCCCTGATTGATCTGCTGGGTGCCATGATAAAGCCCGGTGGTGTCGCCCAGGCCGACCGTGTTGGCGGTGGCGAACAGCCGGAACCACGGGTTCGGTCGGATGACGCGGTTCTGGTCGAGCAGGGTCAGTTTGCCCTCCACCTCCAGCACGCGCTGAATGACGAACATCACGTCGGGACGACCAGCGTCGTATTCGTCGAAGACCAGTGCGGTCGGGGTCTGCAGCGCCCACGGCAGCAGGCCCTCGCGGAACTCGGTAACCTGCTTGCCCTCGCGGAGCACGATGGCGTCTTTGCCAACGAGGTCGATGCGGCTGATGTGACTGTCGAGGTTGATGCGGATGCACGGCCATTTCAGCCGCGCCGCGACCTGCTCGATATGCGTCGACTTGCCGGTGCCATGATAACCCTGAACCATGACGCGGCGGTTGAAGGCGAACCCCGCCAGGATCGCCAGCGTCGTGTCGGGATCGAAGACGTAGTTGACATCGAGGTCGGGCACGCGTTCGTCGGCGATCGAAAACGCCGGCACGGTCATGTCGACGTCGACGCCGAATACGGCGCGCGCGTCGATCGTGATGTCGGGCGCATCCATCGCGGTGGTCGCGTGGTCGTGCGTGTCCGGCGTATCGGAATCGGCATTGAGGACGGTGGCCAACTCAGGCTCCCTGTACGGTCTTGAAGGCGGCGGCGGACTTGAGGTGGTTATAGGCTTGCACCACGTCCTGCAACTTCCGCTCGTGGGACCGATCGCCGCCGTTGCTGTCGGGGTGAAACTGACGGACCAGCGCCTTGTAGGCGCGCTTGACGGTCATCAGCGTCGCGTCCGCATCCAGCCCAAGGGCTTTGAGCGCCTTGATGTCGGCCTCGGCGAGCACGCGCCCGGCCTTGGTGCGTCGCCCGGCGAAGGCATCGCGTCCGAACTTGCCGTGGAGCGCGTTCAGCGGATCGTTGAACTTGTAGCCGCCCGCGTCGTGGACGACGTGCGCCCAGCCGGCGAGCGGCGATTGCGCCTCGCTGATGTCGTCCGGGCTCATCCCGTCGAAGAAATTATAGCCGGCGTTGAATTCCCGGACATGGTCGAGGCATAGCCACTGCCAGCCGCCAACATGACCGGCGACACGGTTCGAGGCGGGGGCGCGGAACTCCGCCTCGGACGCGCAGCCGGGACGGGCGCACGGCGTCGCCTCGGGCAGGTCGACGCGGCCATGGAAGCGGGCGCGGCGCGGGGAAACGGGATCGGACACGGGGAACTCGCGAAGCAGTTGAACGTCGGCATATAGGACGGCAGCAGGAGAAGCGGGATGGGCGAACGTGCCAACGAAATCGAGCGGCGTCTGGTCGCAGCGCTCGCACCAAGCGCGCTGGCGGTGATCGACGACAGCGACGACCACAGCGGCCATGCCGGGCACAGCGGCGACGGTGAGAGCCACTTCACCGTGCGCCTGACCGCCCCGTCGTTCGTCGGCCAGTCGCGCCTGGAACGGCAGCGTGCGGTATATGCGGCCGTGGGCGACCTGATCGCCCCGGACCGCGTCCACGCACTGGTCATCGAGGCCAAGGCTCCCGGGGAGGCTTGACCACCCGCGCGTCCGGGCATAGCGCGAAGCCGAAGCCGGCTTAGCTCAGATGGTAGAGCACCTGATTTGTAATCAGGGGGTCGCGGGTTCGATTCCTGCAGCCGGCACCGTCAGTTAACATACCGGATCTGGCGGCGACGGGGATCAGCCTGCTGACTGCGCTGGCATACGGAATTCGATAATTGCCGAGCGAGTTTCGGGAAGGATGTAGACGACCCCTTTCGAACCACCGAAAGTTGGCTTGATGTGCTGATCATAGAAGGCCGCCGAGACGTTTACGCACCCAAGCGAGACGCGCTTTTCGGCCGACGTGGAGCTGGAGAGGCGCTCGACGCGGCTCCTGGAGGCCATGCCGGGCTTACGATCAGACGCCCGGTGCAGGGCGATCGCAGCATCATAATCGAGCCAGACAAGGTCTGTACCATCGATATCTTCGCCGGGTCCGGTGACGAAACGGCCAGCCGGGGTGATCCGCTCGGCCGGCTTGATCGCCGACAACTTGCGGGTGCCGATCCCTGGCGGTGAAACATCGCCACGCGCCAGCCCGAGCAAAACGGGTGTACTGGCGTCCAGCCTGCCCTTGCCATCAAACAGGAAAAGGCGCGCGTTCACTTTGTCGATGATCATGAACTGCAGGTCGGCATTGTCCTTTGTTGCCTGAATCCATGCGGCAACGCTCGTGGCCTCGGCGAAACTCGCAGAGGCAAGGAGTTGGGCGGGCTCCGACGCGGGGATAGCCGCTGCCGCAATACGCGGTGCGGTACCTCCAAAAAGAATGATAAAAAGAACGACAAGCGATCTTAGCGAAAAAACGGTAATGAAAACAGCCTTGAAAACTTGACGAACTATTAACTAGCACGAGCATTCTTAGCAGTTTGTTAAATATTTGTTAAATATTGAGATCCGTCGGTTTGATGGCGTCGGTCTGGAGTTTCAGAGCCAGCTCCGGTCGCGGTGCCAACCGGCGTCGCACGACATGGGCAGCGGTCGGGGGCTCACGTTTAAGACGGTGTCGCTGCAAGCCTCATTGCGTTAAGAGAGCCATCGCAGGACACGTGCGAGTGCAGAAGCGCACACGCTAACGCCAGATCGCCAGGAACGTCGAAAAGGGTAACTCTGCCGTGGATCTGAGAGACGGCAGCACGGAGGCCTGGGGACGCAGCGATGCCGCGCTTTCTGTGCGTGATGAGATCCTCGACACCCCCGACGTTGTCGAGATGCCCGTAAAGGGCCTCGAGCTCTACGTCGTCCGCAACTTCCTGACCGCGGCCCAGTGCGCCGAGCTAATCGCCATCATCGACGCCAACCGTATCCCCTCACCCGTGGTTGCCGACGATCCGGTGCCCGCCTACCGGACGAGCGAAACCTGCTACCTATACCCTGCCGATCCGGTCGTGGCGGCGGTTGAGGCGGCGCTCGACCGGCTGACGGGTATCGACCCGGTCTACGGCGAGCTGCTGCAGGGGCAGCGTTATGCCGTCGGGCAGCAGTTTAAGCCGCACCACGATTTCTTCCACACCAACCAGCAATACTGGCAAGAGCAGGTGGTGATGGGCGGCCAGCGGACGTGGACGGCAATGACCTTCCTGAACGAGCCTGAGGCCGGCGGCCGCACCAACTTCCCCACCGCCAACATCACGGTGACGCCGCGTACGGGCAATCTGCTGATCTGGAACAACATGGACGAGCTGGGGTCGCCCAACGACGCGACGCTGCACCAGGGCATGCCGGTCGAACGGGGGACGAAGTACATCCTGACGAAATGGTACCGTGAACGGCCTTGGTGCCGTTAGGGCGCGGGCGGCGGCACCGCAAAGACCGCGCGTAGCGGGCGCGTCTCCGGCAGGATGTAGACGATGCCGACCGTGCCCTTGAACGCCGGCGCGACGACCTTGTCATAGAACGCCGCAGGGACATTGATGCAGCCATAGGAGATGCGGTTGTCGAGCGCCGACGGCGACGCCAGGCGCGCGGCGCGGCGGTCCTTCGCGTTGCCGACGATCACCCGGTGCAGCGACAGCGACGCCGCATAGTCGATCCAAAGGATATCCTGTTCAAAATCGTGGCCGAGCGCCGCTTCGAACCGCCCGGCGGGCGTGGTCCGCTCGGTCGGCCTGATCGTCGCGAGCCGGCGCTGGCCGATGCCGGGCACGGTGTCGTCGCCCCTGCCGAGGCCGAGGAGCGCCGCCGCCGCGCCTTTCTCGTCGCCGAGCCGGTCGAACACGAGAACGCGGGCATTGACCTTGTCGACGATCAGAAACGGCAGGGCGCGGTTATCGCGCGACGCCTTTATCCACGCCAGCAAGTCGTTGACGTCCCGCGGTCCCAGTTCCGTCGCGCTTGCCTGAACGGAGGCAAGCGCGACGGCAACAACGGCGAACAACAAGACACTGCGCGCCCGCATAGGCCTAGTGACGTGCCTGCTTCCGCGGGTAGACCGGTACGGTCGGCGCTATCGGTACGGCGGGTGCGGTGTCGGCGACGGGCTGCTCCACCGGGGCAGGCGCGACCTCGGCGGTCTCGACGACCGGCAGCCTGACCCCGCTCCCAAGCACCGCGAGCTGCAGGCCGGCCGGGGCAGCGACAATGATCGCCTCCGGGGCTAGCAACGGCCGCGTCGCCGTGGGCTGGAAATCGCCAGGCGCCGGACCAGGGGCAGGTCCAGGTGCGGGTCCCGGGGCTGGACCGGGTGCCGGACCAGGTGCGGGTCCCGGCGCAGGGCCAGGTGCGGGTCCCGGCGCAGGTCCCGGTGCGGG
>Ga0335397_10000412_pt1 | contig 54668 bp, 49 predicted proteins | sample MAT04_FD_205740 | JGI IMG/M metagenome (GOLD analysis project Ga0335397, IMG submission 205740) | Freshwater microbial communities from Lake Fryxell liftoff mats and glacier meltwater in Antarctica - MAT-04 (spades assembly) (version 2) ...
TCTACAGGACAATTCCAACCAGATCGTTTTGACATACATAACCCAAATATAATCATAAAAAATTGTATTAGATCATGATTTTTAATTGATGTCGATCTGGTTAATTATTAGACGATCGCTGCTCTAGAGCGTGTTGACAATTAACTGCGTCTAATTTAGGGATCTCTTTACGTATAGAAGGCAACGGATCTTTAACATAAATATCCCCAATGCAATCAATTCCCACCGCTGCAAACAAAGAAAATAAATCATCTTTTGATGTTTTGATTTTACTAATTAATGCATTTAATCGCCTTCCTTCAGGCAAAAGACCTGCAAAAAATGGAGGTAAGTTATCACCTGTGATGATTATATTGGATGAATTTTTAGGGATACAATACGAAAAACATGGGGGGTTAATATTGTAAACTGTACTTTTTAACACGATCGAGTGAAAAATTAATTTTTAAGTTTTATATTCATACTCTTTTAAACATTATTCACTCGATCGTGTTAAATTTTTTCTCCAGCTTAAACAGCTTCCTTAATTGTCCAGACTCGTTGTGTTTGACTTGGTAACACTGTTGCCTCAGCCCATAACATGAGTGGTGCATTCAAACTTGCTGGTGCTGATTTGGATGATAATGCCACTGCAAAGGGGTATTTTTTACGTAAGGCTTGCAACGCTGCCAAAACATGGCTTGGGTCAGATTGATTGTCTTGTAACACTAACTCATTACCCCGATATAAAACGGTTACAGACTGGCCTTTAAGCGCTTGCTTCACGACTGTTTCCAAACGTCGCCATCTTGCTTGTCTGCCGCGTTGTTGCTCAGCCTGCGTTGGGTTTTGCTGGTATTTAATCCGCGCATGCGAGACAAATACCTTGGCCCAGGACGTGTTGCCGGGTTTTTGCTGCAGGAAATAACTACATAATGCATCAATGAGATAACGATAACGACCAGAGACTGAAGGACTTGTGCCAGGCACATTATTAATATACATCGCAAACGCCAATGTATGCGCATTAGCCGTATATAAATATCCGGACAAACTAACTACACCTCTCATCGTACCTGTTTTTGCACGCACCATATCCTGTTGCTCCGGTTTTCTGAAACGGCGTTGCAATGTGCCATCGCGTCCAGAAACAGGTAATGCAGCAATATATTCATAAGACAAGGGGAATCTGTCAAACAGAAAACGCAGCAAGCTCACCGTTTGTGATGGGGTTAACAAATCGTAACGGGATAAGCCTGAACCATCAGTTAAAATGGCTTGCTTCATTTCAATACCGGTTTGCTGTTGTATGAAATTTTTAATCAGTGGCTGCGCTTCGCCCCAATTCACCGGCGAACCATGTAGTTTATCCGCCGCATGTAAAAATAAACTGTCAGCATATAAATTATCCGAAGGTTTTAAGGTATCAGCCATTAACTGTGCAATAGGTTTCGACGTATCGGTTGCAATCAACATGGAACCATAAGGTGTTTTGCCAAGAACAACATTGCCATCGAGCACAATATTAGCTTGATTAAGCTGTTGTTTTACAAGACCTTGCGCATAAATGAGTGGATTACGAATCGCCATTTTTTGCTGGACTGCCCATTGGCCAACGGCCACGCAACCTCTGACAGTCAAATGATTCTCTTTATCCATTGCAAAATCGACACCACAACGCGCACCCTGTTCTTTAGTTTTGACCTGATTATTAATAACGATACTACCGCTATCATCATCCACTTCAACAACAGCCGGCTGGCCTGCTTTATCAGCAGGATTAACCGTTGCTGTCATTCGGTTAGCATCAATCATAACCGGAGCCAGTGGTGCACCATAACTATACGCCCTGTCTTCTAACATCAAGCCAGGTGCATACGGATTAACATTAGCATGGCTGCTGTCGATGATCACATTGCCTTGAATGCGATTAATATGCAGTGATTTAAGTGCATTAATTAAATTGGCAAGCCGATCATGGCTAAAAGAGGGATCGCCTGGCAAATTCAAATATAAAGAACCCTTGAGAACGCCTTGTTGCAATTGCGCAGCGCCGGTACTCAGCTGATTTTTAAAGCGGTAATCAGGGCCTAAAACCATCAACGCGGCTGCGTCAGAAAATAATTTCATATTACTGGCGGGAATAAATGAGCGGGCTTCATTGCGATGGTATAGCGTTGTTCCATTGGTTAGGTCGATTACTTCAATACCAATATTGATTGATGGATCGATCTGATTGATTAGTTTATCTGCTCCACTTTGAATGCTGGCATAGGATAATGCCGAAAAAAAAGTTAAACCGAGCACGCCAGAAAACGTCCCTTTTTTCATCGTTTTATATTCCTTATTAAAAATTGCCCTAATCATACCGCAAGCGCATGCGCTCAAGAAGCCCTGCCAGAGTATCATTATCAAAAAATTTTATCTGTAACCAGCCGCCACTGCCTTTTTCACTGGTAATTTGTACAGGAGCACCAATTTGCTCGGAAAGCATTATTTGCAGACGCTCAATATCTTTATCGTTTGGTTCAGGTGCTTTAGGCAATACACTCGTTTTTAAAATCCTCGCTTTTTCTTCGAGGACTCGCACCGACCATTCCTGCTCAATAACCTCCTGAGCCAATGCAATTTGCTGGTTTACCGGCAGCCCCACTAACACCCGCGCATGTCCAAAAGAGAGTTTGCCATCATTCACGCTTTGCTGCACTTCTGTACATAATGTCAACAATCGTAAAATATTGGCGACATGACTGCGCGACTTGCTTACCAATATGGCTATCTCTTCCTGATGAAAGTGAAACTCGTCACACAAACGACGATAACCTTGTGCTTCTTCAATCAGTGTTAGCTGCTGGCGTTGAATATTTTCAACCAGCGTTACTGCTGCGGCTTGTGCATCACTATAATTGCCGAGTAAACAGGGAACTTCCTGCAAACCGGCCAGCATCGCAGCTCGCCAGCGACGTTCACCCGCGATAATTTCATAGCGCTCACGGGCAACTTCCCGCACAATCAACGGTTCAATTAAACCTTGTTTAAGAATGGATTGGGCTAGCTCGTCCAATCCTTTTTGATCAAAATTAAATCGCGGCTGATAACGCCCACGCTGGAGATTGTTAACCGGAATAGTAATGTAAACCGATTCCATAGTTACCTTATTATCCATCCTTATGCAGAACACTGTAAAAAAAACCATCACAATTATTCTGTCCAGGCATAATTTGTCTGCCATGCCCTGTGGATATACCCCAGGGTTGCTCCGCATCTACAATTTTGCATCCTGCCTGTTCGGCAATAAAAGCAACAATTTGCTCTTCATTTTCCTGTTTTATTACAGAGCAGGTTGCATAAACCAATAGACCACCCGGTTTTAATAGGGGCCATAAACTACGAAGCATTCCTGCCTGTATACTGGTTATATCCTTAACATCCTGATCCGTGCGTAACACTTTTATGTCGGGGTGCCGCCGGATAACACCCGTTGCTGAACAAGGTGCATCCAATAATATGCGATCAAATAATTGACCATCCCACCATAAATCAGGTTGCAGAGCATCTCCTTGAATAACCTTTGCTGATAAATGCAAGCGTTTAAGATTTTCCTGCACGCGCTGCAAACGTTTGTTATCCACATCCAAGGCCACGCATTCAGCGAGATTCGGCTCGCTTTCAAGAATATGACAGGTTTTACCGCCGGGAGCACAGCAGGCATCCAGTACGCGCAAACCTGGCTGCAAGTCTAGCATCGACACGGCTAATTGAGCCGCTTCATCCTGTACGGAGATTTGCCCTTCAGCAAAGCCAGGTAAATCCCTGACATCAACCGGAGAAAACAACCTTATTCCCGCAGGCGAAAAAGTCGAGCGTTCAGCTTCTATTCCGGCTGTCTGTAATTGGTCAACATAATCATCGAGCTGAATCAGGGTTTGATTTACTCGCAACGTCATAGGAGGATGTTCATCATTCCCTTTAAGCAGCGCTTGCCACTCATCAGGCCAATCTTTTTTAACACGTTTAACAAACCACTTTGGGTGGCCTGCCTGATAATCAGAATCAGATGCAAGACTGTTTATAATGGCATCACGTTCACGGCCAAACCGTCGTAAAACGGCATTAATCAACCCTTTAGCCCATGATTTTTTTAATTTATCTACTAAATCAACCGTTTCTTTAACCGTTGCATAATCCGGTTTATCCAAAAACTGTAATTGATATAAGCCAATCAAAATAACCAGCCAGACATCAAGCGTTTGTGGTCTTTTATTAACTAATTTATCTGCAATTTTCTGTAATCTGAAATAATGCCGGCAAACGCCATAACAAATCGCTTTGGTTAATGGGCTAATGTCATTATCGGCCTGCAATAAATGCGTTAAAGGTGTTTTTTCCTCAAGGAGTTTTTGTAAAATCTGTAATGCTTGTAAACGGTCATTTTTTTTCATCGTAAAATCATATCCACCACCAGTTGCCCTTTGCCGGAGTTTATCAAGTCAGCAATAGAAATAACTTTGCCGCCAGCAAACTGAATACGTAAAATACGCAGTAATTGTTGTCCGGTTGCTACAAACAAACCACCCTTTTCAATTGCGACAATAGTACCAGGTGCCGCTGAACTGGTAGTTTGTTCCACATGGGCTTCATGAATTCGTATCACTTCATTTTGTACATGCGTATAAGCAATAGGCCAGGGATTATAGGCGCGGATTTGCCTATCGATAGTAATGGCCGGTTGATCCCATTTGATCAATGCATCCTCTTTGCAGATTTTGCCAGCATAAGTGGCTTTATCATTATCCTGTGGTTTCGGGTTGATAGTGCCTGTTGCAAGTTGGGCAATCGTTTCCAACAAGGGTTTGGCAGCCATTAACGACAACTTATCGTGTAAACTCCCAGCCGTTTCATTAGCAGCAAGTGAGCAACTCACTTCTTTCAGGCTATCGCCAGTATCCATGCCGACATCCATCTGCATAATCGTGACACCCGATTCGGCATCACCCTTTAAAACTGCATGCTGAATGGGTGCTGCACCCCGCCATGCTGGTAATAAGGATGCATGGACATTAATACATCCTAAACGTGGGATGGATAATATTTGCTTTGGCAAAATCAAGCCATAAGCAATAACAACCATCAGATCAGGTTCCAGGGCAGCTAATTCTGCAACGGCATCAGGGTGTTTAAAATTGATGGGTTGATAAACCGGTACGTCGTGTTCTAGCGCCCAGCTTTTAACCGCTGAAGGCTGTAGTTTTCGTCCGCGTCCTGCTGGTCTGTCAGGCTGAGTATAAACAGCCAGAATCTGATGTTCCGATGTTGACAGCGCATTCAGGCAAGGGAGGGTAAATTCAGGTGTTCCTGCAAAAACAATTTTTAACGGTTTCATGATTTACGCACGTGCTGACGCTTGAATTTTTCCAGTTTTTTTCTTGCCATCGCACGTTTTAATGGCGATAACAAATCAACAAACAATTTACCATTTAAATGATCAATCTCATGTTGAAAGCATTCGCCTAACAAACCATTGGCTGTCATCTCAAAAAACTCACCATGTCTATCCTGCGCTTTAATAGTGACTTTCTCAGCGCGTATCACAGTATCGTAAGCACTTGGAACTGAAAGGCAGCCTTCCTGATATTCAGCCTTACCCTCTTCCGCAATAATTTCCGGATTAATTAACACCAGCTTATTTTTTTTATCACCTTCGACATCAATGACAGACAAGCGAAGACTGACACCGATTTGAGGAGCGGCAAGACCAACCCCTTTCGCGTCATACATGGTATCAAACATGTCTTCAATCAGGGTTTGCAAGGTTTCGTCGAATTGTTCAACAGGTTTGGCAACCTGGCGTAAAACAGCTTCGGGTAGATATAAAATTTTACGTATGGCCATAAGATATAAGTGTTTTCAAACTAATAATGCGTGGTATTATCCCCAATACATGGAGCATTCGCAAGCCACCAACAACTTTTGTAAGAAATGACTTTTGCACCGGACAATTTTTTTAAGGCTAAGTGGTTAATAAGCTCTGCCTACGTACCGCGCTTTATGCGCGGTATCCAGCAAAAGGTTCAACGTAGTCAGCGTCTTATTTAATGGCTAAGTGGACTGGATACCGCGGACATGCCGCGGTACGTAGGTAAATATAATAAACAATTGTCCAGCACAAAGAGAAATGGGAACGCACAGGAAGATGAATAACAAGTCCTACTTTATAGCATTAAACCGTATTAATTCTATCGGTCCTCGTACAGTAATGAAATTGCTGACAAAATGGCCAATTCTTGCTGACTTATTTAAACTTTCACAACCAGAAATGATAAACGAAGGACTACCGCCCAAACTTGCCGCCGCGATTAGTCATTTTGATATGAAACAGATTGAAGCTGATTTTGAGTGGCAGCAACAAGATGAAACTAACCATTTATTAACCTGGGCAGATAGTAATTACCCGCCACTTCTGAAAGAAATTCATGATCCACCTGTTGTTCTTTATGCGCAGGGCGATCTTTTTTCTCTGCAGCAACCAACAATTGCAATGGTTGGTACACGTAAACCCTCCGTAACCGGCGGTGAAAACGCTTATCGTTTTGCTTATGAACTGTCTTTACAGGGAATAACCATAGTCAGTGGCCTTGCTCTTGGCATTGATGCAAAATCACATGAAGGTTGTATTGCTGCAAATGGACGAACAATTGCTGTTATGGGAACGGGTATCGATAGAATATACCCTTATGCCCATAATAAATTATCTTTAAAAATCAAAGAGAAAGGTCTGGTTATTACGGAGTTCCCATTGAAAAGTGAAGCAAACTCTGGACATTTCCCTCGTAGAAATCGTATAATAAGTGGCTTATCATTATCCACTTTGGTTGTTGAAGCAGCAATTAAGAGTGGTTCACTGATAACAGCGCGACTTGCATTGGAGCAAAATCGTGATGTTCTGGCCATTCCGGGTTCGATACATAACCCCCAGTCCAGAGGTTGTCATTATTTATTACAGCAAGGTGCAAAACTGGTAACATCAAGTCAGGAAATCCTTGAGGATTTAAGGATTGAAAGTACGGCAACTATCGCAAGCTATGAAACACTATCTCTTGCAACCAACAATAAAAACCTAGTAAAGTGCGTGGGCTTTGAAGTTACAACAATGGATCAGATAATTCAACGAAGTGGGTTAAGCGTTGACGAGGTAGCCTGTGATCTGGCTGAATTAGAGTTGTTGGGTATTGTGCAAGCGGTTCCCGGCGGTTATGTGAGGTGTTCGTATGAAAGATAGTTTGTTTGAAATGCTAATGAATTTTTTTGAAAAAAGTTTATCACAACTAATCGAGAGCAAAACACCAGGGAATACCGAGAGTACAATTCCTGAGTTAGTTGAAACACTTGATACTATTCATGTTGATAACAAAACAATGGTTTTAAAACCTGCTAATGATAGCGCAATGCGCATTTTTATCCTTGAAGAACAAACAAAGTTTACCAAAGCAAGTCATCAATTTCTTGCTCGCATGATGCTATGGGGTATCATTGCTACCGAAACTATGGAACAAATTATTAATCAACTGCTTTTTTCTGATTCGCGTTACGTAACGCTTGAAGAAACAAAGTGGACTATTAGAAATACTCTGGCAGAATCACTAGACCCCAAGCAACTTGCTTTTCTTGATCTTGTGCTATACCAAAAAGAAGATAAATTCTCATCACATTAATGAGATTAACTAGTAGCATTAAAAGGAAAAAGGTCCGTTCTTATGAGCAAAAACCTGGTTATTGTGGAGTCGCCTGCAAAAGCGAAAACGATTCAGAAATATTTGGGAAACGATTATGAGGTGCTTGCTTCTTATGGCCACGTCAGAGATCTGCCTCCACGTAAAGGTTCAGTAAATCCTGATAAAGGATTTGCCATGACCTATAGCCCTATTGAAAAAAATGCACGCCACATTGAATCGATAGCAAAAGCGCTTAAGGGTGCGAGCACACTGTTACTCGCAACCGACCCCGATCGCGAAGGTGAAGCAATTTCCTGGCACATTTATGAATTGATGAAAGAACGTAAACTTTTAAAAGATAAAACCGTTCACCGGATCTTTTTCAACGAAATTACCAAATCGGCTATTCAGGAAGCCATAAATAACCCACGGGATATTTCCCTTGATATGGTTGATGCTCAACAGGCAAGACGCGCTCTGGATTACCTGGTAGGGTTTAATTTATCGCCCTTGCTTTGGAAAAAAATTCGTCGCGGACTTTCAGCTGGCCGCGTACAAAGCCCTGCTTTGCGTCTTATAGTCGAGCGCGAAGAAGAAATTGAACGTTTTATATCTCAGGAATACTGGCGAATTATTGCTAATTGCGAACACACTAAAACCGCATTTTCTGCACGCCTTACACATTATCAACAGGAAAAATTACAGCAATTCACCATTCAGGGTACCGATCAGGCGCATCAGATTAAAGATGCCTTGCTGAAACAGGCCCAAGGGATCTTACTTGTTGAACAGGTTGAAAAGAAACAACGTAAACGCAAGCCTGCTCCGCCATTTATTACATCGACCTTGCAACAGGAAGGCTCACGCAAACTCGGCTTCACTGCCCGTAAAACAATGATGGTCGCACAACAGTTATATGAAGGCATTGATATTGGTACCGGTACTGTCGGTTTGATTTCCTATATGCGTACCGACTCCGTCAATCTTTCCGGTGAAGCGATTACTGAAATCAGGGAGTTTATTACACAGCGTTATGGTGCAGATAATTGTCCCAAAGAACCAAGACTTTATAAAACAAAATCTAAAAATGCTCAGGAAGCACATGAGGCGATTCGCCCGACTTCAGTTAAGCGCACGCCGGAAATGGTGCAAAGTGCTTTAACAGCTGATCAGATAAAGCTTTACACGTTGATTTGGAAACGCAGTGTAGCCTGTCAGATGGCGGATGCATTGGTAGATACTGTTGCCGTTGATTTGAGTTGTGGTCCAGATAATATGTTCCGCGCCAATGGATCAACAATTGCTTTCCCCGGATTTTTAAGCGTTTATGAAGAAAGCCTGGATGACTCCAGTGATGATGAAAATAGTGGTTTATTACCTGGTCTAAAGGCGGGTGATAAAGTCACTCTGCATGATTTGGCAGCCAATCAACATTTTACTGAACCGCCACCACGTTATTCTGAAGCATCACTTGTTAAGGCTCTGGAAGAATATGACATTGGCCGTCCATCCACTTACGCAGCGATTATCCATACCTTACAACAACGTGAATACGTTATTGTTGATAAAAAACGATTTGTACCTACTGATGTAGGCCGTATTGTTAATCGTTTTTTAACCGGTCATTTTACCCGTTATGTTGATTATAAATTTACTGCTCAACTTGAAGATACACTCGATGCTATTGCCCGAGGTGAGAAGGAATGGGTTCCCGTACTTGAAGAATTCTGGAAGCCTTTTATTCAGAAAATTCATGAAATTGATGAACAGGTACAACGAAAAGACGTAACGACTGAAATCCTTGAAGACAAATGTCCCAAGTGTGAAAAACCATTATCAATCAGACTGGGAAAAAGAGGCCGCTTCATTGGTTGTACTGGCTATCCCGAATGCGACTTCACTCAAGACTTAAATGCTCAGGACGGTGAAAAAAGCGAGCCGGAGGTTGTTGAAGGACGTAACTGCTCTGATTGTGGCGGTGTGCTGCATATTAAAACAGGCCGTTATGGCAAATTTATTGGTTGCAGCAACTACCCGCAATGCAAACATATGGAGCCATTGGAAAAACCCGCTGATACAGGGGTTGATTGCCCTAAATGTAATAATGCAAAAATATTGAAACGTAAATCACGTAAAGGCAAAATTTTCTTTTCATGCGGCAATTATCCCAAATGTGATTATGCGTTATGGAATGAACCGATTGACAAGCCCTGCCCGCAATGCGCGTGGCCTGTTTTAACCGTCAAGGAAACAAAGACCAAAGGACGACAAATAATTTGTCCTAAAGAGGGTTGTGGTTATTCTGCTCAGGATGAAGAATAGATAAGGGATTAGTAAAATGCTTAAAAAATTCGTACCACCTTTTCTGTGGATTGTTGTTATGCAACTTACTGGAATGACGTTAGGAAGATTATCTCAAGCCAATGTTACTGATTGGTATGCAGGATTAAGTAAATCGCCAATTACTCCACCACCAATCGTTTTTCCGATAGCGTGGACTCTTTTATACATAGCCATTGCTGTTGCCGGTTATTTGCTATGGCAAAAACGTCAGGAACCGGATGCAAAACGCTTGCTTGGCTTGTATGGCTTGCAATTATTGCTTAACTGGAGCTGGACTCCTGTTTTTTTCTTTTATAAACAGGTTGGTCTGGCCTTGCTCTGTATTTTGATTTTAACAATAATAACATTCATATTAATTATTAAAAGTCGCAAGGATTACTCCTACGTAACTTATCTACTTACTCCCTATTTATTATGGCTGGGATTTGCCAGTTATTTAAACGGGTATATCTGGTTTTATAATTAACCAGAAGTTAATACAGAAGCAAGAGAGGTTGTTATGTCTCGTTTTACCAGTAAGCGGTTAATATTCAGGGCTTCTCGTAAAGTTTTAACCCCAGGCTCGTTAGGATTCTTGTAATCTAACAGCTCATCAACCTTGTTAAAAGTGGCTAACCGGGAGGAGACCACATCCATTGTTTTTTGTATTTCGTCCCCTTTTTCTTTCATGCCGCGAGAAAAAAATGTCCATCCCCCTGCAGCCATACGTTGGCGCGCTGATTTAGCTCTATTATATGCTTCCTGTACTGCTTGCAAACACTTTGGCTGATTGACGGAAGAATTAACTGGTGTATGCGAAATAGCTTCTTCTGCAGGCATTTCAACATTTTCTATAGAAGCTTGTAAACTTGCTTGTATATTATTAGTTTTTTTATAAGTGCTCTGCCATTTTGTTATTGATACTTCTTTATTTAAAAATTTTGGCAGCAATGCATTTAATTTTTTTGCGTCTATCAATACCCTCAAAACGCCATAAAAGTCAGTTAAATTTTCGCCTGAATCAAATAAATCAATTAACTTGGAAATATTATTTTCAGTAAATGCTTCCTGATAATTATATACATATAATTGCTGGCAAATTGGAAAAAAAGATACCGGAAACAACCCAACCAGCTCAGAATAATCAGGGATATTTTTTTCTTCAATTAATAATTTAATAAATTTGAATAGCTGCATTTTTGTAAGATCAATATTAGTAGCCTTTTTTTCTGCCATTAAATTTTTTAATCTTATTGTAAATTGACCAGGAGTTTCCAAACCAAACCCTATAGCTTTTCTATTAGCTGTATTTAAAATTTTATTTATGCTTGCAAAGGATATTTTCATAGCAATAAAGTGACCATCAAATAAATTTAGTGCCCAATTATATTTCAAATAGCCAAGTCTGTAAAATCCAATTCATTACATTTTTTTAAAAAAGTTGCAACGCAACAAGAATATTATGTCTAATTTGAGTTTCCTTGACTACACTAATATTACACGTTACCTATTTTATAATTGCTTGATTATTTATTGAGACATACATATGACAATTTTAAAGAACGGTCACCCAATTATTTTATTAGTTTTGATCCCTCGTATTTTTGGGCACTTAATATTGGCGCTTGTAGTATCCTCCTCACTTCATGATAAAAACCCAGGTACTCTGGTTTATGTGATTGTATGGCTGCAAGCGATTATATGGCCATTTCTTGCATTATTTTTCTCCTCTCGTAGCAAGGATCCTAAATCACTTGAATTCAAATTCATTCTTGTTGACCCTTTTTTGATAGGCTGCTGGATGGCTTATATTAACTTTTCTCTATGGCCTACCATCATGTTTTCTATCGATATTACAGCTGCCTGTTTAAGTTTAGGCGGCCTCCGTTTAGGAGCTAAATCTATCCTGTGTAATCTTTCAGGCATGTTTGTTGTTATATTATTTCATGGCTTGCATTTTGAAATGAACGCCAGCGCAACTACTAATCTTATAGCAATTATGTGTTTTTTTATTTTTAATACTATTCTTGGCTTAGCTACTTATCAACGGAATAAAAGCAGTAAACGCACCCGATCAGATCTTAAATCAGCGCTTAGTGAGCTTGACCATATAAATAAAATTTTACAGGAATCAAGCTCGTCACTAAAACTGGATTCTGTCATGCAAATTTTAATCGATTCATTACTGGAAAATGTTTTTAAATTTGATTTGCTCACATTACAAACGATAGAAAACGACTCGAGTAAATTAATATATAAAATTATTTATGATCCTGGTTGCATTTTTCCTGATGAGCTACGCTCGCAGGAAGTCAATTTAAATAGTAAGTCACTCGCAGGTACCGTGTTCAAAAGCCATGAATACCAATATATTAATAAAATTGAACTCGATAATGAATTTACACATGACATAAAATTACAACCTTCTTTTCATGCACAATCTTGTCTGATTTTTCCAGTAATTATTAAAAATAAAGCGATAGGGATAATTAGTATTTATAGCCGTAAACCACTTCAACTTGAGCAAAAATCCATTGATACTGTCCAAAATTATATTAAACAAATCTCTTTAATTATTAACAATGCAATTCTCTATGAGCAAGTAAAAGACAAGCGCTTGGAGATAAGTAAGAAAAACATGCAATTGGAGTCTGTTTCCAAACATTTAGCGAAGTACATCCCGCCTCAGTTATTTGATAAAATCATGCATGGTGAAGCAGATATTAATATAAACGCCAAAAAAAAATTTCTTACCATATTTTTTTCAGATATTGTATCGTTTACCGAAATGTCAGACCGAATGGAATCAGAAAAATTAACAGTAATGCTTAATATTTATTTTGATTCAATGGCCAGAATTGCCATTAAGTATGGCGGAACAGTCGATAAATACATAGGTGATTCAGTTATGGTTTTTTTTGGTGATCCAGTTACTGAGGGGATTAAAGAAGATGCCATTAAATGTGCATTAATGGCTGCGGAGATGAACAAGGAAATTAAGCAACTAAACTCGATTTGGCAAGACCATGGAATATTGGAAAATATACGAATCAGGATTGGTATTCATACGGGATATTGTGCTGTTGGTAATTTTGGATCAGCATTCAGAATGGATTACACCATAGTTGGTTCTGCGGTAAACTTTGCGAGTCGACTTATGACCTCTGCAGAGCCTGATGAAATTATTGTTTCTGATGATACATATCTTTTAATCAAAGATGTGATTCCCTGTAAGAAAAGACCAAAAATAAAGATTAAAGGTATAACAAAATCAGTAAAATCATACATTATTAATGAGGATTTAGAAAATAAAGATAGCGCTAAATTAGTGATGAATCAAATTACTTGCAATACATTGCAACCTGATTGAAGGCATAAATAGTAATTCATAATCAGGTTTTGTTGTTTACACTAGTTAGTATATGTAAGTAGTTATAACTAATACCTAAACTTTAGGAAGATGATGAAAAATTTATTTAAAAACAAACATCCTATTATTTTCTTAAATTTTATACCCCGAGTATTTGGGCAGTTTTTAGTTTGCGTAGTCTTTTTTTCAGAGATCTATGACCGAGATTATTCTCATATTTCCTATATTTTCCTGATACTGGAAGGATTGGTATGGCCTTATTTTACGCTTTTTATTTCTTACTACAGTATGGATCCAAAAGCGATTGAACTTAAATTTTTACTTATAGACGCGCTATTTGTTGGTGCCTGGATAGGCTATCTCGGCTATCCATTATGGCCTTTGGTTAGTACATTAACAGCAGTAACTCTCGCCTGCCTTAGTGTTAACGGGCTTACATTAGGTTTTTTATGCCTGATAAGTTATGCGATTGGAGCTACAATAACAGGTTATTTCAATGGTTTTGAACTTAACCAGCAGACAACATTATTAACCAATATTATATGCATAATTTGTCTATTTACATTTAGTACAATCATGGGTTTTTTAACTTATCTGCGCAGTAAAAGCAGTAAACAAACAAGAGCAAAGCTAAGAGATGCATTAAATGAGCTTGATCATATTAATAAAATATTACAAGAGTCCAGCTCTACATTAAAATTGGATACGGTAACAAAAATTTTAATCGATTCATTACTTAAAAATGTATTCAAGTTTGATGTAATGGCTTTTCAAGCTCTGGAAACCGATACAAAAAAACTTGTATATAAAATTATTTATGATCCTTCATCAATCATTTCTGATGAAATCAAATCGCTTGAATTTGATTTAAACGAACCATCTCTTGCAAGTGATGTGTTTAATAATCAGACTTATCAATACTTAAAAAATATCGAGATTGATAACTCCTATAAGTATGATATAAAAATTTGCTCCAGCTGTAATGCAAAATCATGCCTTGTTTTTCCTGTTATCATTAAAAGTTATGTGATTGGCATTATCAATATTTATAGTGTTGAGCCACTTAAACTTGACCAGAGAATTATTGATACAACACATAACTATATTAAACAAATCTCACTGATTATTAATAATGCAATACTGTATGAACAAGTTAAAGCCAAACGCCTGGAGATCAGCCAAAAAAACATGCAGCTTGAATCAATCTCAAAACATCTGGCAAAATATATCCCACCGCAATTATTCGATAAAATTATGAATGGTGAAGTAGATATTAACATCAGTGCAAAAAAGAAATTTTTAACAATATTTTTTTCTGATATAGTTACTTTTACTGAAATATCGGATCGAATGGAGTCCGAAAAACTTACCATCATGCTTAATATTTATTTAGACTCCATGACTAAAATAGCCTTAAAATATGGCGGTACTATCGATAAATATATTGGTGATTCGGTTATGGTGTTTTTTGGAGATCCCAATAGTAGCGGTATGCAGGAAGATGCTTCAAAATGCGCATTGATGGCAATTGAGATGAATAAGGCAGTTACCGACTTAAAGTCTCAATGGAAAAGCCTTGGCATAGAGGAAGATTTAAGGATTAGAATGGGTATTCATACCGGTTACTGTGCTGTTGGCAACTTTGGCTCTGAATTCAGAATGGACTATACCGTAATTGGTTCGGCGGTAAACCTTGCCAGCCGTTTAATGACTTCTGCAGAACCTGATGAAATTATTATTTCCGATGCAACCTATCTTTTGATAAAAGAGGTTATACCGAGTAAAAAACGTGGCCTGATAAGGGTTAAAGGATTTGCTGAACCAATAAAATCACACATTATTATAACCGGGCAATTTGAAAAAAATGGGAAAATTAGCGAAGATTCTTTGCAAGCTAATAGATAACTTACTATAGTGAATATATACCCAAAAGTTGGGTGGCATGGAGTACAAATATGAAACTACTTTTTCTTGGATCGGGATCGGCCTTTACCATTGGAACAGATAATTTTCATTCCAACATGTTGTTAATTAATGACAAGCAAGAAAAACTACTGATCGATTGTGGTTCTGATGCTCGTTTTTCATTATTTAAACAAAATATGTCTCATCTTGATATAGATAGTGTTTATATAAGTCATTTACATGCTGATCATGCTGGTGGTCTTGAATGGCTTGCTTTAACCTCCAAATTTGATCCCCGTTGCACTAAAAAACCTAATATTTATATATCAGAAAGCATGGTTAGTGATTTATGGAATAAAACGCTATCCGGTGGCTTAAGTACCATTCAATGTGAGTTTGCGCAATTAGACACATTTTTTAATATTAAAACCATTCCCGTGAATGGTACTTTTACTTGGGATACTACTGATTTTCGACTTGTGCAAACCGTTCATGTAATGAACGGCTTTAGTTTAATGTATAGTTTTGGTCTGTTGTTTGAAGTTAATGATCTTAAAGTATTCATTACTACAGATACTCAATTTGCGCCGAAACAGATGTTTGATATGTATGAGCGGGCAGATATTGTTTTTCACGATTGTGAAACAGCGATCTTTCCAAGTGGTGTACACGCTACCTATTCTGAATTGTGTACATTACCCGATCACTTAAAAGCAAAAATGTGGCTTTACCATTATAATCCTGGTCAATTACCTGATGCTAAAGCAGAGGGTTTTTGTGGTTTTATCGTGCCAGGACAATCATTCGACTTTTCCAAACCTGATACTATTTTTTAATAACCAGTGTCACTTTTTTAACAGCTTTGCAATAGACAATGGGGAGACTGGTTTACTGTACAAAAATCCCTGAACTTCTGTACAATTCTTACTTCTTAAAAAATTCAACTGTTTCTGAGTTTCTACACCTTCCGCCAGCACCTTAAAGTTCAGACTGCCAGCCATAGCAATAATAGCTTCAATAATCACCTCATCACTTCGTGATTTAGCGATATTCTGGATAAAGGATTGATCTATTTTAAGGCGATCTATTTGAATTTTTTTCAAATAATTTAAGCTGGAATTGCCTGTCCCAAAATCATCCAGAACAATTTTAACACCAATTTTCTTCAGTTGCTGAATCATCCTCTGTATTTCCATATTGGAAATTATGACATTTTCAGTAATTTCCACTTCAAGATATCGAGGGTCAACTTTATATTCATTTAATATGCTCTGAACTTTGGTTACGAAATTCTGTTGCTTTAATTGATTCGTAGTTACATTTACGGCAACGTAGATCGGCGGTAATCCTGCTTTTTGCCATTCTGCTATTTGACGGCAAACCTCTCTGAGAACCCATTCACCAATCATTATAATCAACCCTGACTCCTCTGCAATCGGGATGAAATCAAATGGTAAAATCAACCCTTTAACGGGATGTTGCCAACGAATTAATGCTTCAGCACCAATCATTTGCTTTTTAGCATAATCAAACTGAGGCTGATAAAGAAGGAAAAACTCTTTATTTGTAATAGCATGGCGCAAATCTGTTTCTTGTTGTAATCGTTTATTAACTTGCAGATTTAGTCTGGAGGTATAAAACTGGAATTGATTACCACCTTGCCCTTTGGCTTTATACATCGCCAAATCGGCATTTTTTAATAACGTGTTAATGGTTTTACCATCAGTAGGATATATGCTTATACCCATACTTGTGCTCATTGAAATTTCACGGCCTCGTATATAAAAGGGAACATCAAACGAGGTAATAATTTTTTGAGCAAGACTAACCGCATCTTCACTTCTTTGCAGATCGGGAATGATTATTACGAATTCATCTCCACCCAGCCTTGCCAACGTATCGCCTTTGCGTAACAAACCCGATAAGCGCTTTACCAGGGCAAAGAGTATTTTATCGCCAACTTCATGACTTAAGCTATCATTTATAAGCTTGAATCTATCCAAGTCGAAGAATAAGAGAGCGCAGTAATTTTTCATTTTTGCGGCTTGCTCCATGCAATCAAGAATCCTTTTACTCATTAATACGCGGTTAGGTAATTTAGTTAATGGATCATGAGTTGCCTGGAATTCCAATGCATCTTCCAGATTTACACGCTCGGTAATATCTCGGAAACTCCAGACTCTGCCTACAATGGTTGTACTTACAAGATGAGGGCAGGAATAGCATTCAAAAGTTTTTTTTCCTTTTAATTGCATTAACATGAACAAAATTTCATCGGGATGTTCATGTACAAAATTTATTTGCGCTTCCCATATTGCGGAGTCAATTAATTTTTCTTGCATAAAATTTAATAACATTTTATTGTTCTTTTCTTTTATTATTGCGTCCGGAATACTCCATAATTTTATAAACTGATTATTGTAATCCACTATTTCTTCTTTCAAACTTACAACTAAAATCCCATCATTAGATGATTCTATTGTTGCGCGCAAAAGAGATAATGATTGCTGCAAGGAGCTGGTTCGTTCATCAACAAGGTCATTTAATAACCTCATATGGTTTTTTGATTCTTTTGCCAATAACCATTTTTTTGTTAATGCACAGGCAAGCTGGCGGACAGCGACTTTATCAAAGGGTTTTTTTAAGATGAGTAAATTATCGCTCATTCCTAGTTTTGCAACGGTTTCCTCCCAGGAATAATCTGAATAGGCGGTACAGATAACCGCTTGTATGTCCGGATCAATTTTCCACATTCTTTTGATTGTTTCCAAGCCATCCCAGCCAGGAGGCATTCGTATGTCAACAAAAGCCAGCGCGTATGGGTCGTCTTCCTGAATGGCCAGTTTAATTTTCTCAATGCCTTCCTGGCCCTGTCTGGCCGTATCAATTTGAAAAACAGGCAACGAATCGTTATCAATTTCTTTCTTATTTCCAAATAATTCCTGATCAAGATATTTAAACACAGAGGAATGCTGGTAAGTCGCCAGTACTTTAATAAAGTCCTGATGGATAGCAGGATTATCATCAATAATAATTATTCTTAAGTTATTATTTGTCATATTTTATCTCGACTTGTTTCGTTGTTTCTTGATGGGTAAGGTTAATACGAATTCCGTTCCGCAACCTGTGCCAGCACTCTTTCCCTGTAAAGAACCACCCATATTTTGCGCCGATAACGCAGCGCTATGCAGACCAAAGCCATGACCATTTTTCTTGGTAGTAAAACCAAAGGAAAAAATGCGATCACTGTATTCAGGAGGGATGCCAATACCATTATCAGCAACTTTAATGATTATTTTATTGGCTCTCTTTTCATTAATAGAGAAGTTAATAGTCTTTTTATTATTAGATTTATCCTCTAAAAGAGCATCCTTGGCATTTTGAAATAAATTTATAAATATTTGCAACAACTTGGATTTATCAGCAAAGATAACGGGATCATGAGAATAGTGTTTATGGATAATGATTAATTTATCAAATTCGGGATTGGCAGACATTTTAATCGCGGTATCAATCAAATCAGGTATAAATATTTTTTCAGAAAATTCAGAAACACCACCAACAGTTTTTTGTAAATTTACTACGGTTTTTATATATTCGAGATTCTTATCAAGATTATTAATTTCATCTATATTTCGTTGATGCTCTTTGAGCATTATTTCTGATAGTTCATTGAGATAATCAGGTATTAATTTCCCTTTTTTATCGGTGGATAAATATTCCCCCAAATGACCACTGTTTTGTTTAATCATTTCAATAATTGTGAAAAATTTTTGATAATAATTCTGTTGTAAATTCTCTTTTATTAAATTAGCTGATAAATTTGCACTGTTTAAAATGTTGCCTATGTTATGTAAAATTGTTGTAGCAACTTCAGACATCCCGGCTTGTCTCGCAATCACAAGCAATTTTTGATTTAAATCATTAATTTCTTGTTCATTTTCCTTATCTTTATTAATATCAATGATCACACCGGAAAGTCGTTGTTTCTTTTCTCCGCACTGAACAATAATTCGGTACCATCTAAAATTGTCATCAGTTTTAATCCGTACTTCGCATTGAAAATTCAATTGTTTATTTAAGGATTTTTTTATTAATTTTTGTAAATTCGGCCTATCGTCTTTATGAATTATATCTATAAAATTTTTCCATATAATCAAAGCATTAGGATCTTGCAAACTTAATAGAGAATAAATTTCATTAGAGCACCATAATCGATCGATAGTTTCATCATAGCTCCAATACCCCATATGAGCGAGGTGTTGGGCACTTTCAAGTCGTTCATTAAGGATCATCATTTCGTGTGAAGAAATACTCATTGATCGTTCAAGTAAATAACGCTCCTGATCAGCTTCCTGATAGCTTTTATTAATACGCATCAATAGCTCTTGCCATAAAGATAAACTGTCAGGCAAGACATCCGTCATTAATTTAGCCTTATTGAGCTGGCGTTTTAATAATTTGTGTAGTTCCATAATGATCAACACCTTTTATCATATTTGATAAATCGCTTAGCAATGCTAATTTTCTGTCAAAATGGTCAGTGTCATCGTTTGATTATGCAATTTGCAATCCCCTTTCGTAAGGGGTGATAGCTCACCATAAGAATAGAATCCAATTTGTGCTGAGCCTGATGGCAATCCTTCCAGCGTGGCTTCTATTTCTTCTTCGGTACGTTCGCCTAGCAATAATCGTCTGCCTACACAACTAATACTAATGACCAGAGCAGGGCTGGATAACTCTTCATTCTCAAACATTCTGTTTCTTGCTAATTCACTGGCTTCCGCCGCACTGGTAATTATGCGGTCAAAATTTGCTCGCATTAATTGTGCATGTTGCCCTAACGGTACATCACCTGCAAAAATCAACGATTGTGTCGCTTCATCTACGCTTAAAATGGTACGCACTAATGGTTCATCCTGCGATTTCAAATCTTTAATCGCCAAGGGGAAAAGCAGCCCTGAAGCAGGCAAGTTTGCAGCATAATCACCTAGGTATTCTTTGTATAATTGCAAAACTGGTTGATTATCTAACTCATAAAGTATGTTTTTATCTGAACGAGTAATACGCCTTGCTGGGCCAAAAACATCCCACCCGCCTTTTGAACCATAACCCAAACGAGAATCTTTACCGTAAAAACCTACTGCAACAATATGATTGGTTAATATTTCACCATTGAATATGGTCCAGGTATTTTTAAAAGCACTACCATCAGCAGCCAATCCGCCTGTAACCACAAGAGGATTATTTGTTTTTTCATTCATACCTTTGGCTAATTCTGCGCCGTTTACATTTAAGCCATCTGACAATACGAAAATATTTGTAAGATCATCTTTTTTTAATTGTTGTGTTAAGTGTACACCTGCATTATAAGAATCAATTGCTTGTTTAATTTCAGATTTAACAATTTTAATTTTAGTTTTGGAAAACTTGATTACCGCAACTGATAAACTATTATCAAAAAGATGAGAACCATATATTTCGCCAGCACTTGAACAACCTATAATTTTAGATTGTTTATAAAATTGTGCTAATTCCATAATAGGTTCAGGATGGTTAAAAAAATCAGGGGCGGCAAAGATTATTACCAGTGTTTGCTCGGAGTCCATGTCAGGAAAACTATTATCCCAACCGTTTTTATCCTTATACTGAAATACCTTAAATTCCATTTACCTCTCCAAAACACGATAACAAGAATAATACATAATCTTAAGTGTAGCTTATCCAAGAGAGAAGTTGAGTAAAGGACATAAGCGTCAAACTAAGGTTAAATGCCCGTCGTTGCGAGCGCCTATCGAAGCAAACCAGAAATCGAAGCACGGAACTCTGGTTTGCTTCGTACCTCGCAAAGACGACCTCGTTCCAAATTGTGTCATTCCTGCGAAGGCTGGAGAAGGGAAAATGTCTTGAAGTCCGTTAGGAGCGTAACCGCAGTGATTAAATACAAAAACTTGCACATTTCCTTTTTGCCCACATTCAAATCGACTTATTTAATTACTTAAATAAAAACGCTTGATTTCACTAATAACTTTTTTAATATCATCTCTTGTAACATCGAGATGAGTTACCAGTCGAATCATTCCATTTCTGGTTTTTGAGGGAACAATAATTCCTGATTGAGTTAATTGCCTATATAACTGTTCATAAGCTTTATTAAATCGCACGAGAATAATATTAGTTTGAACAAAACTTGTATCAATACTAATTTCGTCAATGGCTGTCAGTTCGTTAGCCAGATAAAGTGCATTATCATGATCATCCTGTAAACGATCAATATGATTTTCCAGGGCATAAATACCAGCAGCAGCAAGAATGCCTGCCTGGCGCATTCCGCCACCTAACACTTTACGCCAGCGACGTGCTTTGACAATTATCGCCTTCGAACCGCATAGTACAGAACCAACCGGTGCGCCTAAACCTTTAGATAAACAAATAGATAGGGAATCAAAATGCTGACTGATTGTTAACAAATCCGTTTGGAGCTTCACCGTAGCATTAAAAACACGTGCACCATCCAAATGACAGGACAAATTGTGTGAATGGCAGAATGGTTTAAGCGTTTCCAAATAGGATAATGGCAATACTTTACCTTGCGTTGTATTTTCAAGACAAAGCAATTTTGTATAAGGATGATGAATATCAGGAGGTTTAATTGCCAGTTTTATTTTTTCGAGATTTAAGGTGCCATCTGCTTCAAAATCCAAAGGTTGCGGCTGAATGCTACCCAACACCGCGGCACCTCCTCCTTCCCACATATAAGTATGTGCAGTCTGACCTACTATATATTCATCACCACGATCGCAATGCGCCATCAGCCCCATTAGATTTGATTGCGTACCTGATGGCGCAAATACCGCAGCTTCCATCCCTGCTCGTTCAGCAATAAGCCCTTCAAGTCGGTTTACGGTTGGATCATCGCCAAAAACATCATCGCCAACCGGCGCATTCATCATCGCGGTTAACATGGCTTTTGTTGGTCTTGTTACGGTGTCGCTGCGTAAATCAATCGCTTTCATTATAATTACCCATGCATTAATTGCTCAATATAACGACGACATGTTAATGGTCTGTCAAGAAAATTAATTGAGTTTTTAGTGCCACCCGTTCCAATAATGGTTAAGGTGCCATAACGCAGAATGCTGCCAAATATGGATTGTCTTATATCAATGCTTTCAATTTTACTGATTGAAATATCAATGGTCTGTCTGACCAACATACCTGTACGTAAAATTACCTGTTTTTTTCTGATAGTAACGGAAGAGAAATGATAGTTTATCCAGGTCATCAACCACCAAAGTAACGCAAAAACAATTAAAAACAACGCCACTATTTTCAAAGGTTCTACTATAAAACCTAAAGCAAGTCCAAGAGATGCCAGTAAAATAGGCCCGAAAAAAAGGATCCAATGAAGTTTAGCCACATAAACTTCGTTTTCATCATCGGTCATCTATTATTCTCATAGTCAATTGAGTAAAGCGAATATCATAGAGTAGATACACATAATTTGCTATGCTATTAATAATGGAACTTCAAGACTTTAATAATATGCGCCGTATCAATCGTTGCCTGAATAAACAGCTGTTAACAATTTGCCAGCAAGCCGTACAACTGGATGATTTGAATCTAAAATTATCAAAATATTTGCCCGCTCAGATTCGTGAACATTGCAAAATCGGTAGCTTTACTAAAGGTGCGCTATTAATTATCACCGATGATCCCGTATGGGCAACAGAATTACGCTATTGTATTCCCGCATTAAGAGATACTTTGCGAAAAGAAGCTGGTCTTTATCAATTGATTTCAATCAAAATTGAAGTTGCGGCAAACCAGGTTTCCATTGCCACCAAACAGCCCGCTGCTGCAATTAAACCATTATCAACCGTTGCCAGAAATACACTGCTTAATGCCGGCGAAACATGTACCTTTCCCCCATTAAAAGAAGCATTGTTGCATCTTGCCGGATTTATTGAGAAGTAATCTTGTTAGTATCCATCCCATATGGAAAGCGCATAGCCTTTAAAAAAATTGTCCGACACAAAGTACATTTATTTATATAATGTTTTTATTGTTACTAAATGTTAAACTTTTTTGATTATTGCCTGCCTCAATCAAAAAGGATGATTTAAACAGGATGGCTACAAGGATTTTCAAACAAACAGGCAGGAAAACTGAACAGATATATCACTCAATTCTGATTTTCTTTCAATTTTTTGGCCAATTAATTTACAACCTACTCTTTAACTGGAATGCCATACTATGGCAAAACACTGTTATTTCTACGTTACGGGCAGGTGCGTGGATATTTATCCCTTTAAGTATCCTGAGCATGTTAATGGGCATGTCGTTGACTCTAAGTATTCATTACATTCTGTCACGATTTAACTTGCAAAATCAGGCAATGTTTATTGCTCAAAACACCATTATCACTGATTTTTCCCCATTGCCGATTGGCTTTGTCTTGTGTGTTCAATGTGGACTAAATTTAATTAATAGCGACCACCCGAGCTTGCACCATACACCAGAAAAAGTGATTCTTGAAACTATTATACCTCTTATTGCAGGCATTAATTGTACTGCCATACTCCTGTATGCTTATGTTTCATTTTCATTTTTTCTCAGTATATTTTTTACTTTTTATTATTTTCTCCAAACGAATACGGATGAATACCTGTTAAGATTAGGTAGTATTATCAGACCGATAGATATAATAATATCAATCGGCAAAACAATGATTTTTGCCACTATTGCAAGCCTTACTGCAGGCTATTACTATTATGATGTCGCCAAACGAGTAATACCTACCAGAAAAGCCGTTTCGCGCATTATTACACGTGGTTTATTCTGGTTAATTGTTATTAGTGTACTTATAAAAATCTTTTTTTCGATATAGGAAAATTCAATGCAAGAAGAGCGTTTGTATGCAGGTATCGGGATTTTTGTTTTCGGATCGTTGCTACTCGCTATTTTAAGTGGTTTTTTCATTTATTCTCAAGTGTTGCATGCACGAGTTGAAACATATGTCATGCTATTCAAGGGCTCCTTAAATGGCGTTGACGCAACATCACCAATTACTTATCGTGGTGTAAAAATTGGTGAAGTCAAACGCATAGAATTGACAGCTGATAAATCACGCACAAATGTCAGTATTCCTGTTTATGTCCAGTTTTTTGTTGAAAGTTCTTCAAAAATTCGCGGTAACCCTATACAGATTTTAATTGATAAAGGCATTACTGCTACCATTGCATCGCCCAATATTTTAACTGGAACAGCTAATATCGAACTTATTCCGTCCGAAACAGCACCGGCGGTAAAAAAATCAAAAACGTTCCATGGTTATCTTTTATTCCCTACTGAAAGTTCGTTTGAAGATGAAAACGAAGCTCATGATACATTAAAAACAATGCGCAGAACCCTGAAAGATGTGAGTACCTTTGTACGCTCGCCAGATCTTAAGGAGGCTATTATTTCGCTTAGAGATATGGCCAGAAGTTTTAATACCGTTGCTATCAGCCTGGATAAACAAGTACCTAATACTTTTGTTTATTTTAATGATAGTATGAAGTCATTGAATTTTAGTATGACAACGCTGAATGAAAGCCTGAAAGAAATCGAAAAGGCTGCGTATTCAACCCGAAATCTGACTGATTATCTGGCCAGACATCCTGAATCATTACTGCGAGGAAAATAATGCAAGTTCGCCTGGTTTTGGTGTTAATGGTTTGTATGCCGTGTTTATTGTCTTGTAGTCGCAGTAAAGATCCACAATACTTTGTCTTAAATCCGGTTCTTTCATCTGTCAAACCGACAAAAAGCTATATTAATATGAGACTGGGTATTAATAAGATTACAATTCCTGATTATCTGGATAAAAAGCCATTTTCACTTTTTTACACCGCTAATTTAAGTAAAATCGACGAAAATTACGAATGGTCAGAAGAAATGCAGGATAATATTGAACGCGTTATTAAAACAGATTTATCCCGCTTTTTACCAGGTGCATTAGTAGAATTAAATCCCTGGGATATTAAATTTGTTCCAGCTTACGAGCTGCAAGTGGATATTATTGAGTTTAAAGCAGATGTTCAGGGAAATAGTATTCTACAGGCTGAATACGTTATTTTTGATCAAAAACAGCCGATTGCTAAATACAGTGCTTATTATCATCAGAAGGTTACAACTATTACACCGCAGAATATTGTGATTAGCATGAATAATAATTTAACGCAGTTGACACGGGATATTGCGAAGAAAATACCTGACAGGATTGTGGTAGAACGGTAGGGTGGGCAAAGGAGCGATAGCGACGTGCCCACGTGAATGGTTAGGCGATCACTATTGTTAATTGGCTACGCGCGTGGGCACGTCGCTATCGCTCCTTTACCCACCCTATATCTTAAGCTTCTAAAGGTTGATAATTAGAGCTAAAAAAGGGCTGATAGTTTTCAGCATCAAAATACGTATATTCCCACGCATCTTGCTGAACCATTAACTCGCGCAATAAACGGTTATTTAGCTCATGGCCAGATTTATAACCTTCAAAAGCGCCAATCAAGCCACAACCCAGCAAATATAGGTCGCCTATCGCGTCGAGAACTTTATGCGTTACAAATTCGCTTTCAAAACGCAGTCCATCTTCATTTAAAACGCGGTAATTATCGACAACGATGGCATTATACAAACTTCCGCCTTTTGCCAAATCATTTTCACGCAGTTTTTCATAGTCAGACAGAAAACCAAACGTTCTGGCGCGGCAAACTTCCTTTACATAAGATGTCGCAGAAAAATCAAAACTCGCGGTCTGTGGTTTATCGTTAAATACTGGATGATCAAAATCAATAGTAAACGAAACTTTATAACCATTATGAGGTAAAAACTGTACGAACCTGCCATTATCTTCAATACGGATAGGCTTAATAATTCGAATAAAGCGCTTGGCGGCACTTTGTTCTTTTATGCCTGCTGATTGTATAAGGAAAACGAAAGGCGCTGCGCTGCCATCCATAATGGGAATTTCAGGGGCGTTTACGTCAACATAAGCATTATCAATGCCTAAACCTGCTAATGCGGATAATAAATGTTCTACTGTTGCAACCTTGACGCCCTTATGAGTCAATGATGTACACAACATCGTGTCGCCTACATAATCATAACGAGCAGGGATTTCAACAATCGGGTTTAAATCAACGCGTCGGAAAACTATACCCGTATTAATGGGAGCGGGATGTAAGGTAAGGAGCACTTTTTCACCGGAATGCAAACCAACACCTGTAGCTTGAATCACCTTTCGAGGGGTTCTTTGTTTCATCATTCAGCGATCACCTTTTCCAATATCCCAGTTTTTTCCGCGCAATAAACCACCAGATAATAACAACAATTTATTGATTAGTCTAATTTTTTGTTGATATTAGCAGAACAAACGGCCTTTCAGCCGTTTTTTTTCTTAATCAACCTGTTCTTCTTGCCTGCGTAAAAAAGCAGGAATATCGAGGTAATCAACATCAGGTACAGATTCTGCATTATTTTTAGCGGAAGCAGGTGATAAATTGGATTGTTTACGCATAACAGCCGGTCTGTCTAACTGCTGATAATCAAGAGAGCCATCACTGCGTGTAGTTTCGGCAATACGCGCTTTGGCTATACTATGTTGCTGGGGTTGGCGGCCACGGTTATCCCCACCTAAACCAGTTACAATCACTGTTACGCGCATTTCATCTGTCATTTCTGGATCAATAACTGTTCCAACGACCACTGTAGCATCATCAGAAATAAACTCTTTAATTACATCGCCGACTTCCTCAAACTCACCAATGGACATATCTAGTCCAGCAGTAATATTCACAAGAATACCACGAGCGCCTGAGAAATTAACATCTTCAAGCAAAGGAGAGGCTATAGCGGATTCAGCTGCTTGACGAGCACGTTGATCACCGCTAGCACAACCGGTACCCATCATTGCCATACCCATTTCAGACATCACCGTACGCACGTCAGCAAAGTCAACGTTAATGAGGCCTGGACGAGTAATTAAATCTGCAATCCCTTTGACAGCGCCCAAGAGTACATCATTAGCAGCTTTAAATGCGTTAAGAAGACTAATGTTTTTTCCAAGGACTGTTAATAGTTTATTATTTGGAATAGTAATCAGTGAATCAACATTCTCAGCCAGACGACGGATGCCTTCTTCTGCAGCCAAAGCGCGTTGTTTTCCTTCGAAAGAAAATGGTTTGGTCACAATAGCAACCGTTAAAATATTTAATTCTTTGGCAATTTCAGCAAATACGGGTGCAGCACCAGTTCCTGTACCACCACCCATACCAGCAGTGATGAAAACCATATCAGCGCCTTCAAGCACTTCTCTGATTCGCTCACGATCCTCTTCTGCCGCTTCACGGCCAATTCGTGGGTTAGCGCCTGCTCCCAAGCCTTTGGTTAGCTCGCCGCCCAATTGAATATTTACTTTTGCAGTGGAGTTTTTTAAAGCCTGGGCATCCGTGTTAGCACAAACGAACTCAACACCTTCAATTTTTTCTTTCACCATATCAAAAACAGCATTGTTACCGCCGCCGCCAACACCAACAACTACTATATTAGCACTACTGCTATCCTGGCTTTGTGTTAATTCAAACATTCCTGGCCCTCCCCCAAATTCTGTCGATTAATTATTTAAAAATTACCTTGAAACCATTCGCGCATTTTCGCCCACATGGTTCGGCTATTATTGTTCAAAACAGGCACATTATAACCACCTTCATATTGTTGTTGATAGCCATGCAGTAATAAACCTACTCCCGTTGCCAGAGCAGGGTTCGCTGTTGCTTCTTCCAAACCGGCAACATGACCGGCATTGCCATGACGAACCGGCATTTCAAAACACATTTCAGCCAGTTCAATACCACCATTAACATTTGAGCCGCCACCAGTCATCACCATGCCTGCAGCAATACGATGCTCAAAACCGCTGCGGCGCAATTCATTACGCACCAGCATAAATAATTCCTCATACCGTGCAGAAACTACATCGGACAAGGCTTTAGCTGAAATTTTACGCCCGGGACGTTCATTTACACTCATTACCTCTATCATTTCGTTAGAACTGGCAAGCTCAGGCATCGCACAGGCATATTTTACTTTAATCGCCTCAGCGGATTTGGTTGGGGTACGTAAAGCCATGGCAATATCATTAGTAACCTGATCACCTGCGATTGGAATAACCGCTGTATATTGAATAGCCCCTTCCGAAAATACGGCAATATCAGTAGTACCACCACCAATATCGATTACGCAAACACCCAACTCTTTTTCATCTTCCGTTAAAACAGCATGGCTTGACGCCAGCTGTTCAAGAATAATATCTGCAACCTCCAGGCCGCAACGTCTTACGCATTTAGCGATATTCTGTGCAGCACTTACTGCACCAGTAACGATATGCACACGTGCTTCAAGACGTACACCGGCCATACCAATAGGCTCACGAATACTGCCTTGATTATCGATAATAAATTCCTGAGGTAATATATGCAGAATTTTTTGATCAGCAGGAATAGCAACCGCTTTCGCTGCTTCGATTACTCGTTCCACATCAGCCTGGGATACTTCCTGATCACGGATAGCTACAATCCCATGCGAATTCAAACTGCGAATATGACTTCCAGCAATACCTGCATAAACTGTCCTTACCTCACAACCAGCCATCAATTCAGCTTCCTGTACAGCTCGTTGAATCGAATTTACTGTTGCTTCGATATCGACAACAACACCTCGTTTAAGCCCACGGGAGGGGTGGCGTCCAATTCCGATAACTTCAATAGTGCCGTCGCTGCTTATTTCGCCAACTAAGGCAACCACTTTAGATGTACCAATATCCAGACCGGTAATGATATTTCTTTCTGATTTTTTAGCCATTATCTTCCCGTTAATTTTTTCCATTGCACCGCCATACCGCGCGGATAACGTAAATCAACACTTGCCAATTGCTCAGATTTATCTGCAAAAACAGCAGGATATGCTTTACAGAAACGTGTAAGTCGTGTTTCCATATCGCGTTTACCCAGACGTAAATGCACGCCATTGGAGAGAACCAATTCCCAAGCTTGATTATCGCGCCATTCAAGTGAAGCCGCATGCAAACCATAGATTGTTAATATGTTACTCATTTTTTTGTAAACTTGTAAGACTTCTTGATGCTGATTTACAGGACCGTGTAAATGAGGTAATGAAGAATCGTCTAAAAAGCCGCCTTCATTAAACACCTCGCCCTCGTCTGTCAGCATTGCATTATTCCAAATTGCTGATGGAACTTTCTCATTCAGACTAATTTTTAACGTGTCTGGCCAAATTCTTTCAATTTGTGCCTCATGAGCCCAGGTCATAGCTGTTAAATCAGTATGTAACTGTCCAACAGGCAAAGTAAAAAAACTGGCACTCTGATATTTCTCCAAAACACTTTCTAATTCTTTATGAGAAATATGCTGATAATCGGCTGCAATTTTAATCGTATTAATTGGGAAACGCAGCGGATCAGCAACATACAAATAAATTAGGCGAGCAGCAAGCACAAGAGCACAAACAATAAGTAAGGTCAGCATCCCCGCGTAATGCAATTGTTCTTTATCCGCTTCCATCCCGTCTTTGCCGCCTGCTCAATTAAATTTATTTATAATTTGTTATCAGTTGCCGTCTGCAATGTTGATGCGTCAAGGCAAGATTAACCAGTCTATCAAGAAGAATCGGATAAGCAAGGCCGCTGGCTTGCCATAGCTTAGGATACATACTGATAGTAGTAAAACCAGGCAACGTATTAATTTCATTAAAATAAATTTTGCCTGTTTGATCATTCACAAAAAAATCAACTCTTGCCAATCCTCTGCATTTCATTCGTGTAAAAATTTCACTTGCTACTTGTTGCAGCTCGGTCATTATTGCAGCATCAAGCTGTGCAGGAATATGCAGTTCGGTCTGTTCGCTTTCCAGATATTTTGCAGTATAGGAATAAAAACCATCGGCATGATTGACTTTGATTTCTCCAGCAATACTAACATGAGGAGGAGCTGAGGGAACGGCATTTTCAAGAACAGCCAATTCTATTTCTCTACCTTGAATAAATTCTTCAATCAGAATTGTTTCATCATAGCGAAGAGCATCATCAATAGCAGCAGTCAATTCAGCCATTGTTTTTACTTTGTGAGCACCAACGCTTGAACCTAACGAACAGGGTTTGACAAATAATGGCCAACCGAATTCCTTAACGACTTGTTTAGAAAGCTGCTGCCGCTCAGTAGCAGTACTGTGCCATGATACCGTATGATAACGAGCTGAATGAATACGTTCATTACAGACTATTCGCTTCGTCATATCTTTATCCATACCAATGGCAGAAGATAATACATCGCAACCGACGACTGCAACATCAGCCAGTTTTAATAATCCCTGTAAACATCCATCTTCGTATAAAGGACCGTGTACAACGGGAAACACAACATCTGCTTCTACGGCTAACCGACCATCAATTAATAATCCAGATAACTGCTTTGAGTTTTCTGTAGTAACAGGCAGACTATCTTTAAAGTTCAATAATTCATGATAATCATTCACATAAAAACAGCCATGTTTATCCATGCCAATTGGAATAATTGTATATTTCTCAGCATCTAACTCTGCCAGTACTGAAGCCGCAGAAAGTAAGGAAATTTCATGTTCGCCAGACTTGCCGCCGTACAGAAGCACCAGTTTAAGAGGTTTTACCATTAAAGATCTCCAATGATATGTACTTCACGAACAAGCTCAATCCCTGTTTCCTGATATACTGTTTCACGTACCAGGGTTATCAGTTGTTCAATGTCTTTTGCCGAAGCCGTACCGTTCTGATTAATAATAAAATTTGCATGTTTTGTTGATACGACAGCGCCGCCCAATTGCTTGCCTTTAAGGCCACAGGATTCGATCAGTTTTGCTGCATAACCGCCAGGAGGATTGCGAAATACTGATCCGCAATTATATTCACTCGTAGGCTGTGTTTCAGCGCGATGAGCCAGCAGATCTTTAATGAGTTGTAACGACTTTTCTTTTTCGCCTTTTTCAAGACGACAGGTCGCTGCTACAAACCACTCATTATCAAACCCGGCTACATGGCGATATGCAATATCAAACTCGTCTGGCTTACGTATTTTTCGCTCGCCTGCACGGTTTATTGTTTCAACTTCCACCATTAGCTGCCAGGTTTCACCATTAAAACAACCTGCATTCATGCGTAACGCACCACCCATTGTTCCTGGAATTCCTGCCCAAAACTCGCCGCCTGCAAGATTGTTTCGTGCACAAAATCTTGCCATACTGGCACAGGATACACCTGCTTCAACGCGTACATGCTGCTCATCAAGCAATTGTATCTCTTTCAGGCATCCTTGGGTGAGGACAACAGTGCCGTTAAAGCCGCTATCTTTGATAAGTGAATTACTGCCTAGACCCAGCCATACCAATGGCTCGTCTTTTGGTAATTGCTGAAGAAAAACAGCCAGATCGCTTATATTTGCCGGTTTATATAATTTGCTGGCAACACCGCCAACGCGCCACGTCGTGTAATCGGCCAGCACTTCATTGAGCAGCAATTGCCCCTGCAAAACTGGCACATCCATGATTAACTCTGTTTCTAGTCCATTCACGCTATTTCTCGCACCGTTTGCATTAAATTAATTGCTAATTGGCCAACATTGCCTGCACCTTGCATTAAAATAACATTGCCTTCAGTAATCAATTCATCAAGCGTATTTTCAAGATTTTGCTCATTAACCAAACGCGCATTGGGTAATTTTATCAATATTTCTTTTAATAAATGTTGACTGGAAATATTGGGAATGGCTTGCTCTCCTGCTGAATAAATATCCATCAGCAATAATTCGTCAGCTAAACTTAACGCAGTAACAAATTGGTTAAATAACGATTGCGTGCGGGTATAACGATGCGGTTGAAATACATGAACAAGCTTTTTATCAGGCCAAACCTGACGAAATGCATCAATTGTCGAGGTTATTTCCTGAGGATGATGACCGTAATCATCAACAACTATCGCAGAACCATGTTCAAAGCGTCGATCACCTAACATTTGGAAACGACGACCAACGCCTTGAAACGTGAGCAAACCACGAATAATAGCGTCATCACTAACACCCAATTCCGTAGCAATAGCGATAGAAGCTAAGGCATTTAATACATTATGGCGGCCTGGCCATTGGAATTTAATTGATAAGGGCTGATGAGGTGCGGGGCGCTCTACTGTAAATTCACTCAACAAGCCGTTTTGTGTCCAGTTTACAGCACGATAATTAGCTTCTTCACGAAAGCCATAAGTCAGTGTCGGACGTTGAATTAAAGGCAGAATATTGCGTATTTCTTCATCTTCAAGACAAACAACCGCCAAACCATAAAAAGGTAAATGGTGTAAAAACTCAATGAATGTATTGCGCAGCTTGTCAAAACTGTCGTCGTAAGTGCTCATATGGTCGGCGTCAATATTAGTGACAACGGCCATCATTGGTTTTAGATACAGAAAAGACGCATCACTTTCATCAGCTTCGGCAACAAAGTAGGCTGACTTGCCGAGTTGAGCATTACTGCCACAACTATTTAATTTACCACCAATAACAAAGCTTGGATCTAACCCGCCTTCGCCAAGCAAGCTGCTTACCAGGCTGGTTGTAGTCGTCTTACCGTGTGTGCCGGCAATAGCAATTCCATGACGAAAACGCATTAATTCAGCTAGCATCGCAGCACGTGGGATAACCGGTATACGCTGGTCACGGGCAGCACTGATTTCGGGGTTTTCAGCACCTACGGCTGTAGAACGCACCACTACATCTGCGCCTTGAATATTATCAATACTATGACCAATAAAAACGTTAATACCTATAGATTGTAACCGTTGAACAGCGCGATTCTCACTCATATCAGAACCAGTGACACGATAACCTTCATTATGCAGCACTTCCGCGATACCACACATACCCGCGCCACCAATACCTACAAAATGAATCTGTTCTACACGCCCCATCCTTGGCGAAAGAAAATTTTCCAAGCTGCCCACGTTGTTCCCCTTTATGATGTCAGCGAGCGCAATCCCAGCGCTTGCCAACGATTTTCATGGTCAATCCGCAATAATAATGCGATCACCAAACAATTAACCACCATGCTCGCGCCACCGTAACTAAGCATTGGTAACGTTAGCCCTTTGGTTGGCAGCAAACCAGAATTAACACCCATATTAATAGCTGCCTGCAGTCCTAACCAAAAGGTCAGGCCATAAGCAGTATATGCAGCAAACAGGCGCTCCTGACAATAAGCTGTGTAACCAATTATTAAACCTCTAAATACCAGTATACTATACAATGTTAATACTAAAAGTACTCCAAGCAATCCTAACTCTTCCGCAAGTACTGCAAAAAGAAAATCCGTGTGTGCTTCAGGCAGATAAAATAATTTTTGCACACTGTCACCTAGCCCAACGCCTAACCAGCCGCCACGCCCAAAAGCTATAAGCGATTGGGTTAACTGATAACCACTGTTAAACTGATCAGCCCAGGGATCAAGGAACGCCGTTAAACGAGCTACTCGATAGGGGGAAGACACTGCCAGTAAAGCCAGACTGCAAGCCACGGCAATTACTAAACCGATATAGTAACGCAGCTTTACGCCAGCAAGAAATAATAATGCCATAACAGTACCAGAAATGACCACCGTTGCACCAAAATCAGGTTCCATAAGTAGCAAAACCGCAAAAAGAGCTAGCACTATCATCGGATTAATAAAACCAAAAATTGACTTGCTGATATTTTTTTGATGACGTACCAAATAACCGGACAAATAAAAGATCATTGTCAGTTTGGCAAGTTCCGAAACCTGAATACCAATAGGACCCAGTGCCAGCCAACGGCGACTTCCATTAACAACACGTCCAACGCCAGGTATTAACACAATCGTTAACAACACTAGACATAAGAGCAGCATGGGTAAACTCCATTTTTCCCATGTACTGCTATCGATACGCATAACAATAAGAGCCAGGAAAAAACCGGCCAGCAAATACGTGCACTGCTTAATTAAAAAATGAAAAGGATGCTGATAATATTTTGTTGAAATCATCACTGAGCTGGACGCTACCATCATCAAGCCAATGATCATTAATCCCATTACTGCGCCAATCAACCATTTATCATATAGTGATAAAGGACGGCTTGCAGGTTTTCCACGCTGGGTATAATGACGAGGCTGCATAGTGCTCACAATTGTTCAACCAGACTGGCAAACAACTCTCCACGATGATTAAAATCCCGAAACATATCCAGGCTTGCACAGGCGGGTGATAAGAGTACCACATCACCCGCTTTGGCTTCTGAACGCGCTTTTAACACGGCGTCCTCAAGATTTGCTGCATGAGACACCGGTATCAGATCACTCAGTGCTGCTTCAATTTTATTTGCATCAGTACCTATTAATACTGCCGTGCGCACATATTCAGTGACCACCTGCCGTAAATCACAAAAATCGGCTCCTTTACCCAGGCCGCCTGCAATCAAAACGATTTTACCGTGCATTGCGCCGCCAATTCCGGCAATGGCTGAAATAGTAGCGCCAATATTGGTACCTTTGGAATCATTAATCCAGTCAACACCATCCAGTGTACGAATCCACTGACAGCGGTGCGGTAATCCTGCAAACGATTGTAATACAGTAACTATTGCCGTTTTCTTTATGCCTGCTGCAGTTGCCAACGCACATGCTGCCAGTACATTTTCCCAATTATGCTTGCCTTTAAGGCGTAAATTCTCCACAGACAACAAGCATTCATCGCCATGTGCCAGAAAATTGTTACCGCCCTGCTCAATAATTCCCCATTGACTGGCATCTGGTTTACCGAGGCCATAATTTATTATTGCGGTTTCTGAATTACGATACGTTTCTACGGGTAATGTCTGATTATCATCACGATTATAAATTATTACGTTTGCCTGTTTATAGACACGTTGTTTGGCGGCAATATAAGCTGCCATCGTATGGTGTCTGTCGAGATGATCAGGTGAAATATTCAATATAACGGCAGCTACCGGCGCCAGAGAGTACAGTAAATCGAGTTGAAAGCTGGATAACTCCAAAACCCATAAATCATAATGTTGATTGCTATCTAACAGATCAAGTACAGGTGTACCAATATTACCAGCGACCGCAACTGATAAACCTGCTGATTTTGCCATTTCACCTACCAGTGATGTAACAGTTGATTTACCATTTGTACCGGTTATGGCAATCACTGGTGCTTTAACGTGACGTGCAAAACATTCCAGATCACCAATAACAGGAATATGCAAACGCCTCGCTTCCTGTATAAATGGTTCATCAAGGCCTATTCCGGGGCTTGCAATTATTTCGATAAGCTGTGAGTAAATAGTTGCTGGCAATTCTTCAAGAAATACATCAACACCAGGAAATTCCTGATTAAACTCCGCCAATCCCTCTACGTTTTTGCGTGTATCAAACACCACAAAAGGCAGGTTGCGCCGCTGCAGATAACCAGCGATTGAGTGACCTGTTTTTCCCAAACCCGCAACAAGGTAAAGTGATTGTTTCATAAGTTCCGCCTAGCGTAATTTTAAAGTAGCCAAACCGCACAAGACAAAAACAACTGTCATAATCCAGAATCGCACGATAACCTTTGGTTCCGACCAGCCTTTTAACTCAAAATGATGATGTAAAGGCGCCATGCGGAATAAACGTTTACCGCCAGTATATTTAAAATAAACTACCTGGAGGATAACAGACACTGTTTCAAGCACAAACAAGCCGCCCATAATCATTAAAACAAGTTCCTGACGGACAATAATTGCTACCATGCCTAAAGCAGCACCCAAAGCCAACGAACCAACATCACCCATGAATACTTGCGCAGGGTAAGTATTATACCATAAGAAACCAAGGCCAGCGCCCACAATAGCAGAGCAAAAAATGGTTAATTCACCGGTATTGGGAACAAAGGTGATAGCTAAATAATGCGCATAAACAGCATTACTGCTCGCATAGGCAAAAACACCCAAAGCCCCTGCAACCATTACTATAGGTACAATGGCGAGTCCATCAAGACCATCGGTCAGATTTACTGCATTACTACTGCCGACAATGACAAAATAAGCCAGAACGGGAAAGAGCGCACCCAATGAAATAATCCAGTTTTTGAAGAAAGGAATCGTCAGTTCTGTATGTAAAGGAATACTGTCGCTCCAATACAAAATAAAAATGGCGATAATGGCTATCACAGATTGCCAGAAATATTTCCAGCGAGCAGGCAAACCCTTGCTATTTTTGCGTACAACTTTACGGTAATCGTCTACCCATCCAATTGCGCCAAAACCAATAGTCACCATCAAAACTAACCAAAGTGCCGGCTGTCGCAAATCGCCCCATAACAGACTGCTCACAGTTATAGCTAGCAAAATTAACACGCCACCCATGGTTGGCGTACCGGCTTTGGATAAATGGCTTTGTGGCCCATCATCACGAACAACCTGACCCAATTGCAAACTTCGCAGCCATCGTATCATTAGCGGACCACAAAATAGCCCTACCAATAAGGCAGTTAAAGAAGCTAAAATGGATCGGAATGTCAAATACTGAAAAACTCTGAACGCATGATACTGTCCCTGCATAAGCTGCGTTAACCAGTAAAGCATATTATCCCTTCCTCGTAATCTAAAAAATTCAGGCTGAAATCACTTTATTTCAACTCGCACAAAAAGCCGGCAAGCATATCACAACTCAGGCGCATCAACCCACCAGTTCATGCACAATTTTTTCCATGGCAGCAGAACGTGATCCTTTTACCAAAATTGTTGTATTTTTATCAAGTTCAGGCAGCAAATCCTGTGCAAGTTCAGCCTGTGAGGTGTAATGTCTGGCGTGCGCGCCAAAGGCTTTACTGGAAAATTGACTGTGTCGTCCACAGGTCAACAGCATATCGATACCATGCTCTTGAGCTATTCGTCCTATTTCTTCATGATGTTGCTGAGTCCAATCACCCAACTCCCCCATATCTCCCAGAACAAGGATACGTCGTCCACCTCGTTTGGCGAGAACATCAAGGGCAGTTAATACAGAACGTAAATTAGCATTATAGGTATCATCAATAACTACTGCATGATTTTTACCTTTTAAATAGGTCATACGTCCTGCAACACCAACAAACTCGTTTAATCCTGTAGCAATAGCAGTCAGATCGATACCCGTAGCATAACAACAGGAAGCAGCAGCAAGCGCATTGCTAATGTTATGTTCGCCAGGAACGTGCAAATTGATTTCAGCTTCGCCCGCGGGTGTTACTAGTGTAAAACTAGCGCAACCGTTCTGATCAAATCGAATGGCTTCAGGATAAATATCGGCTGGATTGACTCTTGAAAAACGAATGATGCGTTTATTGCTTACGATGCTATCCCAGAAATGAGCATATTCATCATCATTATTTATAACTGCTACGCCATTTTCAGCGAGTCCCTGATGAATTTCACCTTTTGCATTAGCCACGCCATCGATAGAACCAAAGCCTTCAATGTGAGCCGGAGCAATATTATTTATTAAGGTTACTTGTGGCTTAACAATAGCAACTGTATAAGCTATTTCGCCAGGATGATTTGCACCTAACTCAAAAACTGCATAGCGATGCGAGGAGTTAAGTTGCAATACACTTAAAGGAGCGCCGATATGATTATTAAGATTACCGGGAGTCGCATGTGCCGGTTTTGGCAGAATATTGGCAATCATTTCTTTTACGCTTGTTTTTCCATTGCTGCCAGTAAGAGCAATAACAGGACAATGAATAGTCTGGCGATGTAATTTTGCAATATCTGCCAATGCTTTCAATGAATCAGCGACCATTAATTGAGGAACATTTACATGCGAGTCAATTTTTTCACAAATAATAGCGGCAGCACCGCTTTCAACAGCCTGCGCCATAAACTCATGACCGTCAAAACGGTCACCCCGCAACGCAACAAACAAAGCGCCGGGTTTAATTTTACGGCTATCAATACTCACTTCACTGACCGTAATTGATGGCGAGAAGGTTATTGGACAACCAAGCAGATCAGCAATTTTATCTAATTTCATGGTATTGTTATGCGCCATTAAAAATATAGTGTACCTGTAATTATCACAACTAACCAGAGTCAATTCCGGGATGAAAATGTCAATCAGGCCGGTTCTAATAGCTCTATTTCTTCATAAATATTCAGAAGGCGATAATATTGTTTTAATCCATTATTGGTAAGCGGTTTTTGCTTATCATCCAATAATTGCGCGTCCAGACCTTCGCTTAATTGACGAGCGGTTTCTAACATAATTGCAAAACGTTCAGCATCAATTGTCGGGTTTCCCGATGACTGCATAAACAGACACAGACCGCGCACGCTGAATGCACCAATATTTTGCAAATCAAAAACGCCGGAAGCAGTAGCCGCAGCCAGACTACAAATGACTGGTCCCTGACCATTTGCATGTTGATGACGATGAAATAAATTTCCCTCACCGAAACGTAGACCGGAAGCCAAGACTGTTTGTAATAATTCATAACCGGCAAGCTGACGATTTTCTTTTGCAGAAAGGAACATCATTAGTGATTTGGCTGGTTCGTGTTTGACCCTGGATGCAACATCATCTGGCTCATCATCAACATAGATTCGTGGCTTTTTCTCAGATGTAGTATCGATGGCCAGGGTAATGTCGTCATCTGCTTCCAGAGAAAAATCCTGGCTTACTTTACGCACAGCGATAATGTCATCAAATGGTTTATTTTCAACTTTACCCAAAGAGGGTTGATAATTTACCTGTGCATTAAAGCTCTGACGCCTTGATTTCATTAAACGTACAATAGCAACCACTACCCCAACCAGCAACAATATATTGAGTATTAAACTCCAGTTTGCCTGCATTTTTTAACCCCTGTATTTAAATTTATGGGCTTACAATAACTAACCCTATCACAACATTATGCGTCCGTCATCGCTATTGCTTGCTCCACATCAACAGCAACTACTCTCGACACGCCCGGTTCGCGCATCGTCACACCTATTAAATGATCAGCCAGTTCCATCGTCACTTTATTATGAGTGATAAAAAGAAACTGGACAAATTGTGACATTTCTTTTACCAAAGTACAAAAACGGCCAACATTTACATCATCCAGAGGTGCATCAACCTCATCCAACATACAAAAAGGTGATGGGTTTAACTGGAAAATTGCAAATACCAGCGCTACCGCTGTCATGGCTTTTTCACCCCCTGACAGCAAGTGAATAGTGCTATTACGTTTGCCGGGAGGCTGCGCCATAACCACAATGCCTGCTTCTAGCAGATTATCACAGGTTAATTCAAGCATTGCACGCCCACCGCCAAACAAACGTGGAAAAAGGCTCTGAAACGCGCGATTTACTTCATCAAACGTCTGCTGTAAACGCTGACGCGTTTCATGATCCATTTTTTCAATTGCCGCATCCAGTGTTAATAAGGCTTCGTTAAGATCATTATATTGATCATCCAAATGCTGTTTACGCTGCGATTCAACGTTGTATTCTTCGATTGCTGCAAGATTAATGGCTCCAAGGCGTTTAATTTTTTCAACAATATCCACCAACGTTTGTTCGCGGATTGTAACAGAAAGATCGGCAGGGATAGAGGTCAATAGTGAATCAATTGAACGATCCAGTTCATTGAGATTCTCTATTATGCCACTGGCACGAACCATTAATGTCTGCATGTGTAATTGGGTTTTCTGGATTTTTTCCTGAACTGTTTTAGCCTGTTTTTCTTCAGATTTTGTCTGACTTTCCCATTTTTCCAGTTCTCGATTATAGCTATCAAGCTGTTCGCGCTGAGCAGCCAGTTTTTCTTCCAGCTCGGTATGTCTTAGCAGTTTTTCATGTAAATTACCCGTTAACGATGAATCAGGTGTTTCAAGATTAAGCAGCTGTTGAGCAATACTTTCCATACGATCGCTAATTAATTGTAATTGCGCTTCTTCTCGGACGATATTATCTTTGGTCTGTTTCATCAGCAATAATTCACGTTCTTTTTGTAAAGCCAGCTGTTGTAACAACGATTGCACTTCGTCCAAAGCCTGCTTGTGAGTGGCGATTGTTTGATCCCAATGCAATTTTTCAGATTGCAGGACTATTTCCTGCTGTTGACATTGATCATGTCTGGCCTTAACGGACTGTAATATACTATCCGTTTCTTCATGCGTACTGGCTAACTCTTCAATACGGCTGCTTAATTCTTCCTGTTCATCTTGTAATCGATTTTTCGTGTTATGAAATTGTTCGAGTAACCGATCCTGCGTTTTAATTTCTGCGGCACATATGCGGGTTTGCTCGTTTTGTTGTGCTAATTGCAGTGTGTGTTCAGTTAATTGTTGTTCATGACTGTCACGGATTATTCGTAACTCATCACGGGTAGTTTTCAAGGCGGTTAATTGGTTATTTGACTCGTTTAATTGCTCATTAAGTGTATTTAATTGCTGTTGCTTTGCCAGCAAACTAGCAGATTGATCTGCATCACCAAATAATCGCAGCCAGCCTTTGCCTAACCAACAACCACATGCGGTTATTATAGACTCGTCATCGTTGATATCTGCCAGCCATTGTTGTGCTTCTGCTAACGATGATGCTGCAAATATTTTTTGCAAGTCAGGACTGGCCTTTGGTTTAAATCCATGAATTTTATCCGCAAGGGTCGGGTATTTATGTTGGCCATTAATTTTATTGTCAGCCATCATAAACATGCATGGATCAGCCTGCCATTGCGGTAATGTCTCCCAAATTACTTCCAGATTATCGACAATAATAGCGGAAATGCCGTTACCCAAAATTGATTCACAGGCATATTGCCATTCTTTATCAACCGTTATGTGTTCAAGCAAACGGGAATAATTTACTTTTTCTTTATGTTCAATTTTATTAATTTGCGCTCTTGAGGCTACTTGTAATACAGCGGCCAGTGCTGCCTGCTCGGCATTTAAACAATGGAAATTGTCTTGTTCCTGTTGCAGTGATTTTTCTGTTCTTTCAAGTTGTTGGCGCAGTTCTTGTGATTTGTTCAATAATGCCTGGTGCTGTTGTTCACTTTGCGATTGTATCTGCTGTAATTGCGGTAATTTAATACGCAGTTCATCCGGTGAAATCTGGTGCATATCATCATTAAGCCGCTGTTGTTCGTCACTTATCTTTTCAAGACGCAGCATGGTTTCCTGACGGCGTTGTGCAATGTGCTGAAGTTTGAGTTGCGCTACCTGCACTTCTCGACTGGCCTGAGCAAGTGATTCTCTTGCTTCCTGAGTCTGAATTTGCCAGTTTTTCTGTTGCTCTTGTACAGTCGTCCAAGTTTGCTGTTTGTAAATTATATCGTTTTGCAAGGAATCAATTTTTTGCTCTAGTATCGTGAAACGTTGTTCGCTTTCTTGTAAATTTTCAGTATTTTTCTGTAACTCGATTGTTGATGCTTGCCAATCGATATGCAATTGATTCTGATCATTATTTAATCGCTGTTTTTCTCGTTGTTGTTGTTGAATATTTTCTTCAAGGCGGGCGATTTCAGCAGCCATTTGATAAAAAGCGGCTTGTAAATCCTGATAATGCTGATTGTCATCATGCATTTTTTCACGTACATCAACAGAAAGGCGATAAGCTTCTGTGCTATTGGTTTGATGTTGTTCATAGACCAACGTAGATTGAGTTAATTCGTGCTCGGCTAATTGCAGCTCTGTATTTAACGCTCGCCATTTCAATGCAAGAATATCAGCTTTGCATTGTTGCTCTTCTGATTTTAATAATTGATAACGTTCGGCATTTTTTGCCTGACGTTCCAGACGTTGTAATTGCTTGTCCAGCTCATCACGAATATCAGCAACTCTTACCAGATTTTCGCGTGTGTGGTTAAGACGAGTTAATGTTTCGCGGCGACGTTCCTTGTATTTTGAAATGCCGGCGGCCTCTTCAAGAAAAGCCCGTAACTCTTCTGGTCGAGCTTCAACGATACGCGAAATCGTTCCCTGACCAATAATTGAGTAGCCGCGTGTACCCGCACCAGTGCCTAGAAAGATATCGGTAATGTCACGGCGGCGGCAACGTGTTCCATTTAAAAAATAAGCTGATTCACCATCTCGCGTCACAACTCGTTTGACAGCAATTTCCTGATAGCTGGCATACTGACCGGTAAGACGTCCCACGCTGTTATCAAAAACAAGTTCAACCGAGGCTTGCCCTACAGCTTTGCGATTAGATGAACCATTAAAAATAACATCGGTCATTGACTCGCCACGCAGGTTTTTGGCAGAGCTTTCACCCATAACCCAGCGTACAGCATCAATCACATTCGACTTGCCACAACCATTAGGCCCGACTACAGCGACTAATTGACTAGGAAAAGGAACGATAGTGGGATCAACAAAGGATTTGAATCCAGCCAGTTTCAATTGTTTCAGTTGCATGGGGAACTACGCAAAATGATGTAAATTCATTGTATCCCAGAATAGGTGATGATGAAACCGGGTAAATTCCACACGAGCGTCAGGGAGCGTTGATTATACACCGGAACGCTCCTTTACAGTCGCGGCTCGGATTGGATGGGTGATTGGGTGGAGGGCTGTGAGCACATTTTCTGATACTCATTGGAATCCGAGCCGCGACCGTCAGGGAGCGTTGATCATGCATCGGAACGCTCCTTTACAGTCGCGGCTCGGATGGGATGGGGGATTGGGTGGGGGATTGGGTGGAGGGCTGAGTGAGCACATTTTCTGATACTCATTGGAATCCGAGCCGCGACCGTTAGGGAGCGTTAATCATGCATCAGAACGCTCCTTTACAGTCGCGGCTCGGATTGGATGCGGCTCGGATGGGCTGCGGATCGGATTTTGGTTTGTACATTTTTTATTTATCAGGTATTTTTTCGAGAAGTTTTTCTATAAATTCAAGGCTTTGGTTGTAATCGTCTTTTAGCTCAGCGTATGCAGTGCGTAAGGCTTTATAATCGGTTTGAATCAGGCTTTCCTGCTGAATCCTGTATTGTTCGTCATTAAGAAGCTTCACTTCTTTTTGCAAATCAGAAACCTCATTTTGCAAAGTGATACGGTTTTGTTCGATTAAACGGATGTGATCATGCAGATCATGAATACGCTTTTGTTTCCAAAAAATCATAACCACTGCCAAGACCGCCAGTGGATAAGCCCATACTGGCCAGGCTTTCATCATAAACCAGAATCCCGTGTGGGAATGTGCGACCAGTAAACCATTCTCGTCAAAGCCACCCAGATAATGGTTCAACAAATATTGTTCCCAGAAATAATAGCCAATTACAAGAACAATTGTCAGGCCAATTAATTTTAATAACCGCTTGATGCGAATGTATTTTTTTTCAATAACCACGATAACTTCTTTGCTTTAAAATAATAACTTGTTAATCTAACCTAAAATACTAAAGATAGGTAGGTTAGGATGACCCACGATAACGAGCTTGGCGAATTAATGCGCAGTGTGGCCGAAAAAAGCCTGCAAATGCTTCAAGGATTTAAAGACAAACCTTCTCAAGTGCCAAGAATTATTAATCAATATATTGATTTAACCAACGACTATCAGTCTCTTGTCATTAGTCTGCTAAAAAATCCTGAAAAAGTCTGGCAAATGCAAATTTCTTATTGGCAAGATGCCATGAGCCTTGCTCAGGAACAATTTGGCTATTGGCTCGAAGGCAAAGCCATGCCAATTGACGACAAGCGATTTAGCAGTGATGAATGGGTAAACAATCCATTTTTTAACCTGCTCAGCCAACAATATTTGCTTGCCAGTGAACATATGAACTGTTTATTGGAACAAATGGAGTATGGCGACCAGCAATTAGGACGGCGGGTTCAATTTTTTACACGCCAATATATGGATGCCCTCTCTCCTGCCAACTTTGTCCACACTAATCCGCAGTTAATGGCGGAAACCATTCAAAGCCACGGTAAAAATCTGTTACGCGGCTTGCAGAATCTGTTAACCGATATGGATAATGGTTCGTCCCGTTTAATTATAAAAATGACTGATATGGATGCGTTTAAAATCGGTCAGAATATTGCCACAACACCAGGCCATGTTGTTTTCAGAAATGACATGATGGAGCTGATTCAATTTACACCCGCCACAGCACAGGTACATGCAGTGCCTTTGTTAATGATCCCACCATGGATCAATAAATATTATATCCTTGATCTAAGCCAACATAATTCGTTTATTGGCTGGCTCGTTAAGCAAGGCATCACCGTTTTTGTTATCTCCTGGGTTAATCCTGATGCCAGTTATTCGCAAAAAGGATTATTTGATTATTTACAAGAAGGTCCAATGACCGCTATCAAAACTATCCAGAAACAATTGAATGTCAAAGAAGTCAATACGCTGGGCTTTTGCATTGGTGGAACTTTGTTGGCCTGTTTGCTTGCCTATTACAAAACAATCGATGAAAATCCGGTTAAAAGCGCAACCTTTTTAGCATCGATGATTGATTTTAGCGATCCAGGCGATATTTCTGTCTTTATTGATGAACATCAAATCAAAAAACTCGAAGATCAAATGCAATTAAAAGGCTATTTGGATGGCCGATTTATGGCCTCTACGTTTAACTCATTACGAGCAAATGATTTGGTCTGGTCATTTTTTATCAAAAATTACTTACAAGGCCAGAATCCCGTACCATTTGATATTCTTTACTGGAATGCTGATACAACCAACATGCCTGCCACAATGCATTCACAGTATTTACGTTGGATGTACTTGCATAATGATCTTATTAAACCCGGCAAAGTGCACTTAAATGGAAAAGCATTGGATGTCCGTAAAATTGATATTCCTACTTTCTTCGTTTCTACTAAAAAAGATCACATAGCACCCTGGCAAACTACCTACATAGGTTTTCAGGAAATACAGGGTAAAAAACAATTTTTACTTGGCGGTTCAGGCCACATAGCAGGTATTATCAATCCTCCCATCAGCGCAAAATACTCCTACTATACAAACACACGCACCGATCAAACAGCGGAAGAATGGATGAATAACGCAAAAGAACATGCAGGATCGTGGTGGCCTGAATGGTTGAACTGGCTGAAAAAACAATCAGGTAAATTAATCGATGCGCCTGATTTATCAACATTACCATTACCATCGATTATGCCAGCACCCGGTAGTTATGTGCTCAAGGTTTTTAAAGATGATCATGTGGTTGTTACATAAACGATGATTCACACTATCGCCACCGTTTTTCTATGGTTTAGTGACTGGAGTATCATCCTGCCGCTGCTTGCGGCAGGATTACTTATCAAGCGACGTTTTTTTTATAAAATGATTTGCCTGATGTTATTTAGCATCATAATTAATGTAGCTTTAAAAATTGCTTTCCATGTTCCTCTTAACCCCTCTTTGCATATGGATTGGTATGCTTTTCCCAGTGGTCATATGCAATTATCAACAGTAATCTATGGTTGTCTTGCTTATAAAATTACTAACCGACATTTCCGTACATTAATGGCGGCATTATTGATTGGTATTGGCGGCAGTCTGATCTATTTTGGTTATCATAATATGATCGATGTAATCGGTGGTTTTGTATGTGGAGTACTGCTTATTTTACTCTATATTCATATACTTCATGAAAAACCGTGGATGGTATTACTTTCAGCAAGTATAGCAACACTTTACAGTGTGGCTGTATTTTCACCGATGCCCTTGCATGCCTTAATTGCCTATTTTACTTTATGCGTGTTGGTTATCATTCAAATTGCTCGAAATTGCCACTTGAGACGAGTATCTGTTGCTCGTTACATTGGGAAATAACATTTTAAATGTTATGCCATCAGTTCTTTTTTCACACTATTAATTAATATAACCGTTAACAGACAATGCGTGTCACTCTCCGTGCTCTATTTTAAATTTCACTTCATTTAAGACACAAAATTCACAAAATAAAAACCTGAATTATGTGAATTTCAAGGTCAATATTATTTTGCTAATAAAATAAATTATAAACAGAGATAAAACTATTGACAATTTTGTCACAAAGAAATAAAACATTAGAGCTGCATTATTTAATGCACTGGTAGAAATAATAAAAATACATTTTGGAAAATAATAATAAGGAGCATTATGAAAAAATATATTATTCCTGCATTCTATTTGTCCTGCGTAGCAACCAGCGTAATGGCAAACACGGCCTCCCCCTTAGGATCAAACGTCTATATTTTCGACCCTTCTATGAAGGTGAGTGATATTAACAAGACAATTAGTGATATCTACAATCAGCAGCGTTTTAATGAGTTTGGCGATAATCGCTATGCATTCTTGTTTATGCCTGGTAAATATGGGGATACGGAAAATGTTGATGTAAAGGTTGGATATTACACACATGTTTTGGGACTAGGTGCAACTCCAAACGACGTAATCATAAAAGGAGCCGTTCGAACACAGGATGCCCCGCCAGGAGATAGGAACCACCCGGAACAAGGCCCCGGTGCGTTAACAAATTTTTGGCGTGGTATGGAAAATCTGGCAATTATGCCAACGTTAGGCTCCATGAGTTATCCCGATGCTGTTCCCAAAGATCAAAATGTATGGGCGGTTTCACAGGCAACTTTTTTAAGACGTATTCGTATTCTGCAAGGCTCCTTGCGACTTTATGATTTAGGCTATGCAAGTGGTGGTTATATTGCTGACTCAAGAATAGATAACAGCATTATTTCTGGCACTCAGCAGCAATGGCTCACTCGCAACTCCAACTTCAAAAACTGGCAGGGCAGTAACTGGAATATGGTTTTTAGTGGAGTTAACGGTTCAATTCCTGCTGGAACATGGCCCAATCCGCCTTACACAATTGTTGAAAAATCACCCATTGTCAAAGAAAAACCCTTTCTTTATTACGACACAACAAGTAATCAGATAGCTCTTAAGCTACGTACTTTAAGAAAAAATGTTGCTGGTACAGATTGGCATATTACAGAAGGCACTTCTATTCCGCTCTCTAGTGCCTATATTGCCAAACCAGGCGCTTCTGCCGCCGATATTAATCAGGCGCTGACTCAATACAAATACATTATTATAACACCTGGCGTTTATCATTTAAGTGACACTATTCAGGTAACCAAACCAAATACCGTTATCTATGGTTTAGGCTTACCTTCTTTGGTATCTGATACGGGTAAACCTGCAATAGCAGTCAGTGATGTAGATGGCGTTCAACTATCAGGTATTTTGTTTGATGCAGGGCAAACGATGGGTACTAATTTACTCGAAGTCGGCCCAACAGGCAGCACATTATCGCATGCTAAAAATCCTACTTTTTTACATGATATATTTTGTCGCGTCGGTGGCATGAATCACCAAAGCCAGACAAAAAACTGTGTAACCATTAACAGTAATGATGTTGTTGGCGATAATCTGTGGTTCTGGCGTGCTGATCATGGCAATAATGTTGGCTGGAATAATAATAAAGGTGAAACAGGTATAATTGTTAATGGCAAAAACGTGATGGCTTATAACCTGATGGTTGAGCATTTTCAAAAATACCAAACCATCTGGAATGGCGATAATGGACGCGTGTTTGAATATCAGTCAGAGCCACCCTATGATGTGCCGAGCCAGGAACAATGGAAAAATGGCAATAAAAATGGTTTTGCGTCCTATAAAATTGGTGACAGTGTCAATACTCACCAGGCTTTAGGTTTAGGCGTTTATAACTATTTCAGAGATGGCGACAATGTTTATCTGGACAGCGCTATTGAAGCACCAGTCAATAAACAGATTGATTTACAACATATGATTCTGTTTTGGTTAAGCGGTAATAACAATACCGGTATAAAACATGTTGTAAACAATGTAGGTAATGGTGTTAGCCCCGCAAATAGACGCAGTGATTTATCAAAATGGCCTTAGCCAATTGATATTTGCCCGCAATCCTCCACTATTGCGGGCTTCTTTAGTGGAATTATTTCTAAAAAGCAGCAATAATAATAAAGTTCCCAGCCATTTACAGGCACTCAGATATGAAACAAATATCACAGCACAGAAAAAAACTGTATCGTTCTCGCCGTGAACGAATGGTTGCTGGTGTATGCGGCGGACTATCAGAATACTTTAATACCGATCCAACCTGGATAAGATTATTATTTATTATATTTCTGTTATTAGGCGGCTCGGCTTTCCTGGTCTATATTATTATGTGGCTGGTCGTTCCTCTTGAGCCTTAAGGTCTAAAACATGAAAAATCAATTAACTGATTTAATAGTTCAACGACTTAATGAAAATAAAGCGCAATTAAAAAAGGAATTTTTCCACAAACATCCTGTAAAAGTTGCTCGTCATTTTGCTCTGGATAATCTGTTACCTAATGACATAGCTGAAGAAATATACGCTCATTTCCCTAAAGCAAATCAAATGCGCTCATTAAAAAGTGCCGGAGAATGCAAACTTAAATATGGCAATTTGAGGGATGTGCATCTACTGATAACGGATATAAACAATGCCATTCAGGATCCACGCGTAGTGGCTATAATCGAAGAAATAACCGAGATTAAAAAACAAATTCCTGATCAATCCATGCATGCGGGTGGAATCAGCGCCATGTACAAAGGCCATTATATCAATCCTCATATCGATAATTCGCATGATGTTGATAAAAAGCACTATCGCGTAGTGAACGTTCTTTATTACGTCTCACCTAACTGGCGTATAGAAAATGGCGGTAATTATGAAATATGGGACGAATCGGTCAACAACGTTGTCGTGGTGCCGTGTTTCTTTAATCGCCTGGTGGTGATGGAAACAAATCGCACGTCGTGGCATGCGGTTAACAAAGTGCTTGTGGATCAGCCACGCTGTTGTATATTTAATTACTTTTTTTCCGAACAATCCCCCGAAGGCGAAGATTATTTTAATGTAACAGCATTTAGCGCCCGCCCGGAACAGAAAATTCGTCGCACTACTGCATCTGTCAAAAAAAGACTTCTTGATTTCTTTAATAGGATGATTTGATATTTACAGCGGAGACCTTATCTAGTTTGGTTATCATATAAATTTCAAATTTTGCGTTATAGAGCAGGTTCCGGAGCTCTAGCTGGAGTTGCTGTTAAATTTATTCCTTTTTGACTTTTTTCTATATTCTTCCAAAAAATAAAAGGAGAAGAAACACAAGTATTTTCTTCTCTAAGGTCATTTTGTTTATTAAGCTTTTCTTCTGGCCTTGTAATTTGGTCTCGCAAATATTGATTCTCTAATTCTAAGTTATTATTTTTTTTACTTAGTTCGCTATTGTCTTTACGTAACTTGCTACATACTCTTGCGCGTTCAACATGAGTATAAGCAACGCTAATTTCAAATGAAATTGCAGGCGTTATTCCAGGATCGTTACTAATTTGAGATAAGTACAGGGTCGCAAGTCTATAGTCATCAGCATTATGAGTTATAGATGCAAGCTCCGATAAGTAGCATAACTGTTGAAGATTTTTGGATATATTGAATAATTTGTAAGTCAGTACCAAATATATTTCGATCATGCCTATGATCAAGTTTTTCCCAGTCTTGAATTTGTTCACGAGTAAATTTTTTTTCTCCAATAAGCCCAATCCATCCCATACGCATAAGCTCTTCCTTTCTTTAATTTTAAAAAATAGAGTAACAAAAACGAGGGTTTTTATTACCGCAATCAGCAAGACTCAAATAACCCCTCAAATACCCCAATTTAATAGAACCAAAGTAATGTTGTTTTGAGTTAATGTATTTTCAGTCAGTCTTAGCTATGAGATCAAATTTTTATCTGAAACCTAGGATTGTCATCGATCCCATGACCTTCTTATTTCTAGCTCGCGGCAAAATACCCTACTCTCACAAGATGAAAATACCTTTGGAACGCTCTAATCCTTCTTGATTTTCACCCATTTTTACTAGGGCCTGAGTGTATAAAAATGTTAATTGGCACTCAACTTTAGCAGAAAGATCTCACCTTTCAATTCAATCGTATCTCCTGCAACCATCTTTTTTCTTTTCTGTTTTTCTATTACGCCGTTTACCAATACAGTGCCTGCAGCTATCATATCCTTAGCTTCTGCTCCACTCGAGGCAATACCTTCAAATTTAAGAATTTTAAATAGTTCAACATGATCTTTATTAATGAAAACATCTTTCATATTATTATTACTCCAGTAATTATGAGTTTTCGCAATCTTTTCTTTTTAAGGAAGCAAGATAAAGGGTTTCAATTTCAGTCCTTGCCCATTGTGTTTTGCGCAGGAATTTAAGGCTTGATTTGATGCTGGGGTTGGAAGAAAAACAGTTAATCTTAACTCTTTTCGCCAAGCCTTCCCAGCCATAACAAATCAACAAACTATTTAAGATTTCCTCTAGGGTAATGCCGTGCAGTGGATCATTATAAGTTCTGTCCATCAACTATACCTTTTTTTGTTGCACATCAGAGGTTTAGTCTAGACCTCGCTAAACTCTACTAATTCAACTACTATTAATCAAACTTAACAGGCCGTTAGAGTCAATAACAACTCAACCGCCACTAAGATAAAATATATTGAATTCCATGATCATGAGCTAAACGCAGTAGTTTAAGATTGGCTCCTTTGGGATGCTGCGTCTCCTCTTTCCCACTTTTGATAGGTAGATGGAGTAACATTCAATATTTTAGCCATTACAGCTTGGCTAACTTTTTCTTTAATTCGCATTTTCTTTATTTCTTGTGCCTCAAGTTCTTTAACCTCACTTATGTTAAGCATTTCTATTTCTTTAATAGTAATTGCATCTAATCGAAGATCTCTGGCTGTTTCTAACATAGCGTCAAATTTTTTTAGCTCACTGATATCAATCCATTCTGAAGACGTTTAAACAAGCTCATACCATGGTGATACCAAGATTATCTTTGTTCTCAGACTGCTCTTGAGTATTGCGGTTTGTATGAAGGGGTGAGCCAAGCCCATGGTTATTTAAAATAGTCGCTGGGCTTAATGCCACTGATTCTTTAATTGATTGTGCATGGGTTTCATCCAATTGTTTTGCTTTAAGTATTTCAACCATAGATGAAGCCTCAATTAATTTTCCTTGCCAAATTAATGCACCTAACGTAAGGATTTCATCGATAGGTTCACCAGAGTTTTCAGCCATATATTTTTGTATAAAAGCCATAAGCTCTATTTTTGATAAACAGGTTTCACTCCAATGATAATGATTAACTAATAACTGTTTAATAAAACATGTCATTTCTTGATTCGGTAATTTAACCTCAATTGCATAGCGATTAATAACGTAATCCGTGTTTTTAACAGGGGTTAAAATTTGATTAAATAGCAATCTGTTTAACATGACCGATTCCTGCTTTTCACTACCGGGGTAATAGGTCGAAAATAAATCAGCTTTCATGCCAAGTGCCTGGTTATTATCTTTTAACAATTGCCCTAACTGCATAACAACTAATTCAGGGAGCTGCTTGAGAAAAGGACTTTTGTTGGTAAAAAATGGTTTAAATTCTAAATTTCCTTGTTTTAGTTGTTGGAGATAGCAACTGACAGAGTGCGGATTAAAATACTCTTTACCACGGACATAATAACCACCATACCACAAAGAGAGCTGTTGCCATGTTTCTTCTGACACCTTCACATCATGAGCAGCAAAAAGGACGCGCACCTCTTCTTCGCTAAAACCAAAAATACCTTCAAACGTTCTATCGAACATACTGTATAAACTAAAGTTATTAAAGCTGGTAGGCACTTGTTGATCACCAGGTCGGGCTTGCCCTGTTAAAAAGGCAGTGCTTAAATACAGATTACCCTTTAAGCAAACGCATAATATTTTTTCAACTACAGAATAAATTTCATTGTAGAAGCCTCCATAATAAGCAATTTGTGCTGGTCTATCATAACTATCAATAATCATGACCGGCCTTACTCCGAACTGCTCATAGAGTTTTTTTATCAACATCCAAACACCGTCCGCTAAATTTTTGCAGGATAAATCATCTGGAAGCGGTATTTCAAAATCCAGATACAATTGTTTAACAGTAGTAATGAGGAATTCTTTAATATCCTGCTCACTACTATCCCAGGCAATTTTTGAGAAATCCAACCAAAGTACTGGATACTTACCTTGGAATTGACGATAAGCAGATTGTCCACTAATGGCCATCCCTTTAAACAAATCATCCTGATGCTGCTCTTGATTAGATAAAAATGAACGGAGCATAGAAAGATTAGTTGAACTTCCCCATCCTTCGCCACAGAGAAAGATTAAAATTTTACTATCGTCATTAAGCCAGCGCATTAAATTTGATTTATCAACAATAGGCTGCTTATTGTCTATAAATGCTTTAAATGGATCACTACGGGCTATTAAATGCTCTTGTTGTTCGTTAATCATTCTGGAGACTTCTTAAGATAGTATGAATGCAACAATAATGAAGTTTATCCATAACCACAAGAAGAATAGGTTCAATAATTTTTTATATAACAGGCATTATTTGTAGCTATAATTTATCCTGCAAAACTGATAAATGATTCTCATGGAAAATCTAAATCTTTGTGGTTATCTCAAACAACAATATATTACACTAACAAAAATTTCATTATTTTTGGTATTTATGCTATATTTGTTATATATAAATAAAATGGAAAAGGCGTGAAAATTATCATTACGCAATGGGCGCTTGATGCGTATCTTGATCTGAAACATACGAATGTGATTTCGCAATCCTATTATCAAGAACAGCTCAGACCTGATGCTTTGCTATTGCGCAACTACCTAGGCGACCCTAAATTTGCAAATGGTAAATTTTGGTCTCCGGCCTCATTGAATAACCAGATAATACCTCATGGTTATAAAATGAAATGGCATCAAGTGGGCAGTGGTCGTATGCAATTAAGGCTACCTGTAACCATTATGCATGAAGCTTATTTATGCCAAGGCTATATAAAGCATGATGAAAAAACCGAGAAACGTTTACTTGCGAAATTTAAAACGCATTGCCAACTGATTGAGGAAGGGCGCTTTATCCAATGTGGAGAACTACAATGACTATGCCTGCTTATCATCAACATACTGATTTTCATTTAACACCTGAACAAGATGTAAACTTGTTTTCAATTAGTCTTAAAATGAAAACATTAAAACTTCCTTCTGAGTTCATTTCAGCAGCCATTCGCACGGCATTACATTATGAAGGAGTCGCTGATCTGATTTTCTTATGGAATAATGAGTCTTCACCTAAAGAACGCGATGAAATAATCGCGGACATACAAGAATTGATTGACGATTGTAGTCGGCAGGAAAAAGATGACTATCTATATATTAAATTAAATGATTTGGAAGGTGTTAAAAATCACATTCGTGAATTTAAAGATGGATTGCTTCGAGTAATTAATGAACGAGGAGGAATCACAGAGTTATCTCGATTAACCCATATTCCTCAGCCCTCTTTATCACGGTTTTTAAACTCCAATGCAATGCCGCGACGAAGAACTCTGCTTAAAATAGCAGAAGCATTAAATTTGGATGCTGTAAGTATCAGTCATCCTTGGGCTAGATAAATGGACAAACCTCACAAGTACTTTTGTTAAAAATTTGCCCGTTGCGTATTCCATTATTTTTGGTTTGATTAGCAAACGAATTGAATTAATTTCTATTGTTTTTATTTTACTGTTAGGTGTTGTCACTAACTATTTGGGCGATCAAAAAACACCTACAATAATACGAATTTTATTCAAGGAATAAAAGACCGCTGTGCCCAGTAGTGCATTGATTTGGGCAAGCACAGGTGTGGCGTCTTTATCTTTTAATTCCGATAAAATAACTAATCGAGCCGCAAGAAAGAATCCTGATAAAGTATCGCAGTAGTTACCGGCTGAATAAATCCTGATATTGTAGTACAGGTATTAAATGGGAAACTGCCATCATTTGCTATGGGACAAGCATAGACAGACTGAACATAATCAGTGATGTAAGCAAAGGTGTTTTTCTCATTAAGTGTAATGGCCCAAGGTAAATTCCCGCTGGCACTAATGTCTGTTGCTTCAAAGCATGAGGAAAAATACCCGCCGCTTATACTCGAAGGGTTACATCCATACACTTTAAAATTGCCGTAATCAACAATATATAAAATTGAATTGTCAAAATTGTATGCAAGCCCCGCCTCAGATACAAAATTAGTATCTATACCATTAATAGGCCCGGAACTAAAGACCGTGCGGTGAAGTGCCAAAAAACATAAAGTTCCTAATTAAAAAAGTCTTTCGTTCTTCAGCATGTTTTGCTACTATCTTCACTCTGGTTAACGCCTCCTGCCCCCGTAAT
>Ga0335397_10000413_pt1 | contig 54617 bp, 39 predicted proteins | sample MAT04_FD_205740 | JGI IMG/M metagenome (GOLD analysis project Ga0335397, IMG submission 205740) | Freshwater microbial communities from Lake Fryxell liftoff mats and glacier meltwater in Antarctica - MAT-04 (spades assembly) (version 2) ...
CGTTTGTCTGACTGCCCACAAGAAAAGATGGGGGTTCTGGGAAAGTACTGCGCCGAGTGCGTTTACGAAAGGGAAGATCAAGAAAGGCTACATTTTCAGGGAAATATCAACGGTCGGGAATTGCTGCCTAACTGGTAGACTCAGTCAGGCACATTCTCTCGGTTCCTCAGAAATCCAGAACCTGCAGTTTGCATGTAGGGGAGCATTCGTCTGCTCCTCGCTCAATATCCCTTACAACACGTGAACATCCATGCGCAATATCGCCAAGAAGATGGTTTCGTTCCTGAAGAAGGAAGATGGCCCGACGGCAGTCGAGTACGCCGTGATGTTGGCCCTCATCGTTGTCGTTTGCATCGCCGCCATCTCGGCGCTGGGCAAGAACGCCAACACCACCTTCAGTAAGATCGGTTCCGCCGTTAAGTGACCGCGAAATTTGGCGCAAGCTCACGCTGAGGTTGCCCAACTCAGGATCTGCAGACTTGAACCGAGCCAATTCCTGGCTCGGTTTCTTGCTTTCCGGAGTTACGTCAACGAGTCTGGCGGCCGTCGTCACTGTGGAACCCGATCAAGATTGGTCCTTTCCCACCTCGCCATTCACGCAGAAATCTCGAAACTAAAACCAATCTCGTCAATTCGCGGAGTAGGCTACCATTCAACCACATCGACATCCGGGCGATCACCCTCCAGCTAGCGAACCTCCGATGGTCAACACTGAAACTCCAGCTCCAGAAGCAGACGATTCTCTTGGAATCGACCGCGAATTTGTCATCAAGATGGCAAAGATGCCGCTCTTCGCCATCCTCTGGGTTGCGGCTGCGGCGATCTCACATCAAATCTGGGCTGCCTTCTCTCCCACGGGGCTAAACGCGGGGCCGCTTCTCGTTCTGTCCTTCGGCATGATCCTGGCTGCCTTTATCGATGGGTGGGCACTCAAAGTTCCGAACTGGGTCACCCTGCCACTGGTTCTCAGTGGGTGGATGCTTGGCCTGCTTCACGACTTGAATGTGCCATGTGATGGTGGGACAGGTGGCATCTGGATGTCGATCGTCTGCACCGCGTTTGGCTTCTTCCTGCTGTTCCCCATGCTTGCGATTCGTGGCGTGGGTGAGGGCGATGTGAAGATGCAGATGGGGTTTGGCGCGTGGGTTGGTGCCTTCTTCGGCGAAGGCGACACGACTGATGCTGCGGGGCTTGCGAAACTCTGGGCACCTGCGGTTGTGTTCTGGGGGTTTGCGTTCGGTGCCCTCGTGGGAGGGGCGTTCGGACTCATCATCATTTTCATTCGCCGACAGTGGGGAGCGAATGCATCGGTCTACAAAGGGATTGGCGACGATTTGAAGAAATTTGCAACTGGTCAGGCGGATGAAGCGATCAAAAATGCGGAAGAACGCAGAAAAGTGTGGGTAAAGTTGCCTTATGGAATTCCTCTCTGTGTCGGGTTTCTACTATTTCTAGGGTACAAAATTATTCTGCAGCAATGAATCCTCTGAGATTGAGGTCAGAAATTCCAGGAATTCAGGCCGATTGTGAACCTGGGTAGGCTATAGAATCGGTAGGCTGCGAAATGTTTGCGCGAACCCGGTAGCCGGAAAGATTGAAGTAACCCGTCCTCTTAGGTCGAATCTTTACCTGGGGAAGCCGAGTTCACGCGCCGCAGAAGCTGGGGAAATCCGCTAAAGTTGAGTGACTGTCTGGCATCCGACTCTCGGACGACCAGGCGGTGACCGAAAACGGGTTCAGACAGCGAATCGGGGCGTCGGATTCCGGGTCACCTATCGGTGGTCAGTCCTTGTGTGGCTCACAAGTACGCGAGATCCCGATCACAACCCCTCAACAGAGGCGGACACCGTCGCAGCCTTGCCGTCGGTAACTAGTCGGCATCAGAGGTCTTTCATCCCCGAGGGGCAACACCATGAAGCAAAAGAATCTGGTTCTGATGGGTATCGCGGTCGCGTGCGGTTTAGCCGCAGCGGTCCTGACCTCACAAATGGGCAATGCGCCCCCCATTGAGGAAATTGAAGTGCTCGTGGCGAAGAAGGACCTGACCACCGGGACAGCCTTCACCAAAGAAAACATTGAGGATCTGACGGTCGTCAACAAGATGCCGAAGACCGCGATTCCTTCGGAAGCGAAGATCGTCCTGAAGAAGGAAGATCTGTTCGGCAAGCGGCTCTCACGAGCAACCCACGCGGGTGAATACTTCAATGTGGCCGACGTGAACATCAAGACCCAGATTCTGTTCGAACCAGGGCAGGACATTATGTCGCTCCCGATGACCGCTGCCAAAGCTGCGGCAGGATTCGTTGGACCCGGTTCGAAGGTCGATATTCTGGCCAGCGTGACCGATGGAACGAAGCGTGAGGTGTTCACGCTTCTCCCGGACATGCACGTGCTCGCAGTCGATGCGGAGCAGGATCTCACCAAGCAACAGGTGTTCCCTGAGATGCGTACGGTGTCGTTCGCAGTGAACGTGAAGCAGGCGATGCTCATCACGCTGGCCAACCAGCGGAACGCGAACCTCGAACTCCTCCTGCGACACCCTGACGCGCCGAAGCGAGAATACGACATCGACAAAACGTTGCACAAGTTGAAGTTCTTCGGTGACAAAGATCCGACGGGTCTTGACGTGACTCCCACAGAGAAGGACGACCCGAAGGTCAAGGTGTACATCGCCAAGGAGACGATTCCTGCAGAGACTCTGATTGACGATGAACTCATTGCAAGCAAGTTCGAACTCGTGGAGAAGCCCGCCGAGCACTACAAGAACGCTTGCCATGACCTCAAAGCACATGTTGGGAATTTCAAGGCGTTCACGACTGGGATTGCGAAAGACGCCTATGTGATGAACTCGATGATCGGAGCGCAAACTCTGTCCCGCGGGATGAACACTCCTCCGCCGGATGTGGACATCGTGAAGCTGCCTCCGAAGAAGGTAGCCGATCCCGAGGTTGTGATCGAAGTCGCTCCCCTGCCTCACCTGTACATTCCGCCGGTGCCGCCGGCCCCGCGAGTTCGCGATGTTGCCTTGCACACCCCCCAGGGGACAGTGGTTCATCGCTATCAGGAGACGGGGATTGGAACAGAAGAGTGGAGGTTGATCGCTGTGTTGTCTCCGACAGAGGCTTCGAGAGTGAAAGAAGAGCCAACTTCGAAGCAGCCTGCTTCGAAGGGATCATCGGCTAAGACGAGTGACTGATTCGGTTGGGTTGTGTTTGTTGATCGAGACCGTCCCTGATGGTGGCGAGACTATCTGGGACGGTGAGTTAACCCCGGTAAGGCAGGATGCCCCCGGATCGATTGCGGTGCCGTGGGTGATTGTGCCCCGGTCGCGATTGAAATGAATCGAGCCGGGCGGATAGCCGCCCTTCAAGCGAGGAGAGGTGAACGGATGCACCCGAAACGAAATAGCCGACGGCTCCTGTTGGGGAGTGTCGTCCTGGCCGCAGGAATGTCTGTCGCAGTGGGTTATGGGCAGCAGCCAGTTGCTCCCCCCACATCTCCCGTTGCCGGTGTTGTCCAGATGGACAAGTCCGGCGCCCTGCTGGTTCCCCTCGGGGGACTAGTGACGTTCGATCCGAAATTTGGACCAAAGGATATCCTCACGGATATCATCGTTGCCCGAGATGACATCCTCTCCGTTCGACTCGATCCGCAGAACCCTGGCAAGTTGTTGATGACCGGACGTGCGGCTGGTCTCACGCAGCTGATTCTGGTGGTGAAAGACAAGCCACGGTTGGTGTACGAGGTGCTCGTGCAACCCGACCTGAACCTTTTGCGAGGGTTGATCAAGCGACACGTTCCGACTGCGGCAGTGGATGTTTCCCCCGGCGTCGGCAACGTGATCATCATGAGCGGCTACGTCGCCAGCCCTCAGGACGCTGATATTGTTGAGCGGCTCGCAATCACCGCGGTTGGTAACGTGCAGAACGTGATCAACGCCGTGCAGGTGGGTGGGGGCCAGCAGGTTCAGATCGACGTGGTTGTTGCCTCGGTCGATCGCAACTTGCTCCGTCAGCGTGGCTTCGACTTCGCTGCTCGCGGTGCGAGTTTCGGCTTGACGAGCATCGTCAGCGGTCTCCTTCAAGGTGGCCTCACGGATCTCCCGACCCAGGGCGGTGGTAACCTGTTGTTCCGTGGTGGCGTGCCAGTCCAGTTCCTCGGTGCCCTGCAGGCCCTGCGGAACGAAGGCATCGCGAAGTTTATCGCCGAGCCGCGAGTGGTGACTCAGACCGGTCGCCCCGCGTTCTTCCGAGCAGGTGGTCAGCAGGCCGTGATCAGCGGAACCTCCGGCATCACCGGCCCTGGCGTTCAACTGGTTCCGTTCGGTACCGAACTGGAAGTGCTGCCTGTGGTGTACGGCAACGGAATGATCTGGCTCGAAATCAACCCCCGGATCTCGGCAGTGAGCCAGGCCCTGGGTATCAACATCGGTGCAACGGTCTCTCCTGGCTTCACGGAACAGCAGGTTCGCTCCGCCGTGATGCTGGAATCGGGACAAACATTCGCGATTGGTGGTTTGATCCAGAACAGCGTCCAGGTAACATCTTCGAAGGTGCCGTTCCTTGGTGAGTTGCCCTTCATTGGGACTGCGTTCAGCACGGTGAGCCATCAGAATCGAGAGAGCGAACTGGTTATCCTGGTTACTCCTCGAATCGTGGCTCCGATGAACTGCGAACAAGTTCCTGGACGATTGCCAGGACGAGAGACTCGCAATCCGGATGATTATGAGCTATTCTTGGAGAATATCCTTGAGGCTCCCCGCGGTCAGCGAAAAGTTTGGAATAACAGGTGCTATAATGCAGCCTGGAAGAGCAGCCCCAATGCTGCACTCTATCCTTGTGCTGGGAACGTGAATGGCGGCAACGGTGGCGCTGGCTGTGCAAACGGGAACTGCGGATCTGGGAACCTTGGGATTATCGGGCCGGGTGGTGTTGGGATGGCAAACCCAGGGATGTACCAGAACACTGGTGTTGCTCCTGTGAGCACGCTCTCCCCCGTGCCGACGACCTTGCCACCGGTCCCGCAACCTCTCCCGGCTCAACCAGTCAACCTCCCGATGGCTGTTCCGGGTGGGCCGATTGAAGGAATGAATCCTGGAAAAGTCTCGGAACCTGCCCCGATCAGCCTTCCGATTGGGCCTCCCCCAGCGGTGGTGATCCCGGAGATTCCGAGAAACTGAGTGTGTAAAACTGGTGCTGCTACCCCGGTTGGTTTGCCAAACCGGGGTAGTTCACCAAAACCGTAGTAACACAACACGCGACACATCCGACCCGGTGATGGCCATGCAACGCGTCGCGATCGTAGATCCAACCGAATCGACCCGCGAATCCCTCCGAACACTATTGCTCGGAGTGGATTTTGTCTGGTTAGATAACGAGTGCGCTCGTTACGAATACTTCGCCGACGTCATCCAGGACGCTCCACCAGAGTTGGTGATCGTCGCACTCGATGCCGACAAGGGCAAGGCTCTCCAGTTGATCCAACAACTGGCTGCGGAGCACCCCTCACTCCCAATTCTGACCATCAGCCACGATCACCAGGCTCTCCTGCAATCTCTCCAAAAGGGGGCCAAGTACTTCCTCACCCACCCGGTTGGTCTGCAAGACATCCTCTCGGCGCTAGGCCGAGCGCTGGGTGAGCATGGCGGCACGAGCGGAAGCCCTTCCGGCCGAATCACGCAGAACACGAACTCCTCAGTGATCGCGCTCCTCGGTTCCCGAGGCGGTGTTGGGACGACGACGATCGCGGTGAACCTCGCGGCGACCCTGGCCGCTGAGCAGAACAACGCGGTTGCGCTCCTCGACCTCGACCTCGCGCTGGGTGACGCCGACATCTCGCTCGAAGTGAGTGGGTCCGAGAATATCAGCATCGCTGATCTCGCCCACAACATCGAGCGGTTGGATATGAACTTCCTCCGCCGGGCACTCGCGAAACACGAGGGAACCGGCCTCTCGATTCTCCGTCACCCACTCGAAATCGGCCAGGTTGGGATGATTCACGAACAACACGTGGATCGCATCGTGAATCTGCTCAAGATGAGTTACACACACCTGATCCTTGACCTCAGCAAGGGTCTGCTTCCCACAGACTTGACAGGCCTTCGACTTGCCGATCAGATTCTGCTCGTTGCTCAACTGGAACTGGCAAGTCTGCGGAACGTTGTTCGCCTGCTCCACTGTCTGGGTGGTGAGGAAGGGTTGGTAGAGAAGATTCGCGTCGTCATCAATCGCCAGGGTGCGGACACGATCGAAGAAGGCATCAGCATCAAGAAGGCCGAAGAGGTCATCGGGAAGCCGATCTTCTGGCAGATCCCAAATGAATCGAAGTCTGTCATTGGTGCCCGAGTCGCAGGGCATCCGCTGATCAAATACGCTCCGAAGTGTGCGGTCCAGAAGAGTTTGGTTGGGCTGGTTCAGGCGATGTACGGCAAACCATCCGCAGGTGGGAACAAGGGAAGTAAGGGCGGGTGGGGGTTGTTCGGGAAGCGAAGTTAACCAACCGACTTCCCCGTGAGGATGAGGATTCGGGAGATCGACACCCAGACGGACACTGAGGGTAGAAAATGTCGCGACTGCAACAGGGTATCTCCAAGCTCAACAGTCTGAACGCCCCTACAGGCGGTGGTGCGAGTATCTCCCGACTCGGGAACACCAACAGTCTTGCGAGCGGCGGTGGCGGTGGTGGGAAAAATTACGACGAGCTGAAGCGGCAGATTCACTCTAAACTTGTGGATCGTCTCGACTTCACCCGCGTCAAGGATCTCTCAAGTGAAGCGATGCGGCGGGACATCCGCCGCGTGATCGAGCACTTGTGCGACACCGAAAACCCGCTGTTGAATCGGATCGAGCGTGAAAAACTGATTGAAGAGGTGCTCGACGAAACTCTTGGTCTGGGACCTCTGGAAATTCTACTCAAAGACCCGTCGATCAGTGATATCTTGGTTAACGGGCCAAACAAGGTGTATGTCGAGCGACGGGGCAAGCTGGAGAAGACTGAAGTCAAGTTTCGTGACAACGACCACCTGCTTCAGATCATTGACCGAATCGTCTCGAAGGTTGGTCGCCGGGTTGATGAAACCAGCCCGATGGTGGATGCCCGTCTGCAAGACGGTTCCCGTGTAAATGCGGTGATTCCACCTATCGCCCTTGATGGTGCGAGTCTCTCGATTCGGCGATTCGGTTCCAATCCGCTGAAGCTTGAGGACTTGCTGAACTATAAGGCGTTCACACCCGAGATGGCGATGCTGATGGAGGCGTGCATCAAGGCGCGTCTCAACGTCCTCATCAGCGGCGGTACTGGTTGCGGTAAGACGACGCTTTTGAATACTCTTTCGAGTTTTATCCCTGCTGACGAGCGGGTTGTGACCATTGAGGATGCGGCCGAGTTGCAACTGCAACAAGACCACGTTGTGCGGCTCGAAACGCGGCCGCCAAATATCGAAGGCAAGGGTGCAGTTTCAACCCGTGACTGTGTACGTAACGCTCTGCGTATGCGGCCGGAACGGATCATCATCGGCGAAGTCCGAGGATCGGAAGCCCTGGACATGCTCCAGGCCATGAACACCGGTCACGGTGGTTCACTGGCGACGTTGCACGCCAATACGCCGCGCGAAGCTCTGACTCGGTTGGAAACGATGATCATGATGGGTGGGTTCGAGTTGCCCATCAAGGCTATGCGACAACAGATCGCGTCTGCGATCGACTTGATTATTCAGGCCAACCGGCTCCAGGGTGGTCCCCGTAAGGTGACCCACATCACGGAAGTGATGAACATGGAGCAGGACATCATCATCATGCAGGAAGTGTTCCGGCACAAGCAGCTTGGAATCGACCAAAATGGCCGGGCCTATGGGCAGTTCGAAGCCACAGGTGTTCGGCCGACGTTCATCAATCGACTTGAATCGAAGGGCGTCAAGCTCCCGGCGAACATGTTCGCAGAGCGAGTGCTCATGCGCGATTGAGATTCGCAGTCACAGCATTCAGATCGAAGTTGGCACATCAAGGATGAGATGAGCGTTTGGTGGCCCCGCCGGAGGCGGGATCGGAAACTGCGTCCATGGATGGCAAAACCCGAACACGTGGGGCAACTGGCCCCGCAGGTCATTCTCTACGCCAGGTGAGAACGATGGACCCCACGATCCTCTCAGTCCTGATCGGCGCGTTGGTCGTCGCCATGATCATCCTTCTATATCTGGCGTTCAGTAAAGGCAGCGACGAAGCAGTCTCTGATCGTCTCGATACGCTCGTCGGTCGGAACCTCCGCAAAGAGTCTTCCGCTGATATGCTGCTGAAGCAGGCGATCCAGGAATCGGACAAGAAGACTCTTCTTGACCGACTCACCCCGGAAATGCTGAATCTGAATAAATGGTTCGAGCAAGCCGATGCGAACATCAAGCCAAGTGCACTCTTTGGTATCTCGCTCGGCCTGGCGGTTCTTGGGGCAGCACTTAGCATCTGGCTTGTGAACCTCTACATCCTGCCAATCGGAGCGATTGCGTTCTTCGGGCTGCCCTGGTTCTGGCTGTACATGAAGCGAGCCAAGCGACTCAAGACCTTCGCGGCTCAGTTGCCGGATGCGATGGAACTCGTCGCTCGCGCGCTTCGTGCAGGTCACTCACTTGCTTCCGGTATTCACTGTGTGGCTGAAGAAATGCCCGCCCCGATCAGCCGAGAGTTCTCGCGGGTTTATGATGAACAGAACCTGGGTATCGCACTCGAGGATGCTCTCAAGGGAATGTGTGATCGGGTGCCGAACCTCGACCTCCGGTTCTTCGTGACCAGCGTCGCCATTCAACGCCAAACGGGTGGTGACCTCGCCGAAATCCTTGAACGTATTGGTCACATCATCCGCGAACGTTTCAAGATTCTCGGTCAGGTCCAGGCTCTGACCGCTGAAGGTCGTCTTTCAGGTATCGTCCTCATTGCGATGCCGATTGGCCTGTTCCTGATGATGTTGTGGATGAAGCCGGATTACATTGAACTTCTCTGGAAGGATCCGCTGGGGCAGAAGATGTCGATGGGTGCGATCATTCTCGTTCTGATCGGGGCATACGCCATCAAGAAGATCATCGACATCAAAGTTTAAGTCTGGTCTCGGGTCATTGTGGGTTGGCCTCTTGGAAGTGGGTTTGCAGCCACTTCCTCCAAACCCACCCAGCTAACCAGCATCTAAGAACAACTACCGATGACCACCGGAGAAGAGCCGTGAACCTGTTCGCATTCCTGACCTCTGAAGAACTGATGCCCATTGGGGTTTTCGTTACCATCATGATCTCGGTGTTTGGATTGTTGTCCGCGATCTCTGGCCGAAATAGCCAGGCTGAGGAACGCCTCGATCGCATCGGACGACCCAAGTCGCTTGTCGAAATCGAGATGTCGCAGGCTGAATCGCGTGGGCGGTTCGCCGGTTTGAAAGAAGCCGTCAGTAACCTTGCTGGCGTGATGGATGGTGGGAATGAACTGGAACGAAACTCAGTTCGTCTCAAACTCGCGAACGCTGGCTTCAGAAGCGAGAACGCGACAACTGTCTTCCAGGGCATCCGGGTTGTCTGTCTGGTCGCGTTCCTGCTACCCGCGCTGTTCTTTTTCATCCTCAAAGACGGCTTCACGATGGAGTCGATTGAGTACACTGTGATCCTGGGTGGAATTGGCTTCTACCTTCCACCAATTGTCCTCTGGCACCTCAAGAGCACCCGCCAGAAGGAGATCTTCCTGACTCTGCCAGACGCACTGGACCTGTTGGTGGTTTGCGTCGAGTCGGGTCTTGGCCTCGATGCCGCCATGCGGAAAGTGACCGATGAGATGAAGGGGCACGCGAAGGTCATTTGCGAAGAACTTTCACTTGCAAACCTCCAGCTGCAGATGGGACGCCCCCGTCGTGAAGTGCTACATGATCTCGGCGTGCGAACAGGTGTCGATGACGTTCGAAGCCTCGCGGCGATTCTGATCCAGGCTGACCGGTTCGGTTCGAGCATTGCTCAGGCCTTGCGGGTTCAGTCGGATTCTATGCGTGTTCGTCGTCGCCAGCTTGCGGAAGAGAAAGCCGCCAAGACTGCTGTACAGCTTATCTTCCCCCTCGTGCTGTTCATCTTCCCCGCAATCTTCGTGGTTCTGGTCGGGCCGGCGGCGATCCAGATTCAAAAAGGTCTGTTGAGCGCGAAGTGAGCGTGTTCTGGTGATCTGGCGAGGAAATTTAGCCGACGAATATAGGGAAGGACAGGAAGTCCTGACTGGTCTCAAGGAGGAAAGTGATGAACCGGTATTCCCGCGCGGCTTCGGCCGCATTGCTGCTGATCACTGGATTCGGATCGGTTGGCTGTGTGACGACAGGTAAGGGAGGCGGAGAGCGGTATCGTAACGTAGTTGATCCCTCATGGCCGGATCGATACAACCACGATGCCCAACAAGCCACTCTGGCTCCGTTCGCCCAGCAAGCCACAAACGGCCACTTCCAGGAGCGAACCCTCTGGAATTGGTACTTCGAGCCCGGAACCGATCGATTGCACCCAGCTGGTATGGCCAAGCTCAATGCGATCTCTCGCTCCAACCTCGACAACAAACTTTACCTGCAACACGCGGGTGATCTCCCTTTGACCCCGGATAATGCCGATAAGGTCATTGATCTCCGGCACGAACTGACGGCCAAACGAGCAGCAACGGTCCGGCAGTATCTGGCCACCAAGCCTGGGACGCCAGAATACGAGATCTCTGTCCATAACGGGCCTACGCCGGCGATCTACGCCCCATTTGCACTGAGCGCTTTCCGTGGTCAAGTCACCGGCTATGTGGGTAGCTTGCAGGGTGCTGCTGGCCAGCTAGTTGGCGGCTCTTCGAGCGGTAACAATGGTGCTGCCAGCGCCGCAGGAGCAGGTGGCGGTACAGCTCCAACGCCAGGTGGACCTCCGGGTGGTTCGTCGCCAGGCACCCCGGGTGGTTCGGGAAGCCCCGGCATGCCGTGATCCTGGTAAGCTAGGGCTGAAGACCGTTCGATCCGGTTTGAGGCCCAGAGCTTGGAATTGCTGCTCTGACTAAAACACTTAGTCAGAGACCAGACCGGAAAAGGGGTTGGAAGCGAAACGAGCTTCCAACCCCTTTTCCGGCCTTCGTCGTTTCGTTGTGTTCCTATCACAACATCATTTGGAATTTACCTATGCGACCCGAACTCTGCTACTTTGCACTCGTGAGCTGCGTGCTCCTTCTTTTGGCATCTCCAGTTATGGCCAGTGAAGCGGTTTCCGCAGTTGCATTTGGTAGCTATATCGATGATTTCACCGCTTACTGGAAAGAAAAGGCTCTGAAACAGAACACGATGGTGGTCGCGGTTCTGGCCGTGGGTGCAGTTGCCATCCTCATCATCACTCGGAGCAAAGGCCCCAAGTAGTGCGGTACGCGCTTGGTAGAAAAATTCCTTTCCGAGATCATTCGTTTGTCAGGAATCCAGCTCCTGAAAGCGTAATGATTTGATCCAGGCTTGCCAATTCCCAATCTATGCAAGACTTGTGACATATAGTTGAACGATACCAGTCAGAATTGCACTGACTCTGGAATCGCCCGGAAGTAGGACTCACCTCACGATCATGTCACACATCTCAACTCCGGTGCAGCCATGACTCTCGGCCATCAAGCGATGCCTGATTGGGACGGAAACCCAAGCCCCGAAGCTCCTGTAGTTCCGGAAACGCTCAAGGAAGCCGGCCTGCCCATGGGATTTGTTTGTGAGATGCTTCTCCGAACAATCTACACTCGCGGAACAATGCTCGGCCGCGATCTCGCGCAGTTACTTTGCCTACCCTTCAAGGTGATTCGCGAACCGCTCCGGTATCTGAAAGATGACAAGTCGATTCAAGTGGACGGGGGCGACCTCGTTGGAGAGGTCAGCTACAAGTTCAGTCTGACTGACCTGGGCCGCAAGCGTGCTCAGGATGCGATGACCCAGTGTGCTTACATCGGCCCAGCACCGGTGCCCCTGGAAGATTACGTCGAGCAGTGCTACCGGCAAACGGTGAGCGGGCTTCAGTGCTACCCCGAACTTTTGAAGGCTCCTTTTTCGCATCTGGTGATGCAAGAAGCGATGTTCAATAACCTCGGGCCGGCGATCATCAGCGGGCGCTCGGTTTTCGTTTACGGCCCGCCCGGTAACGGCAAGACTGCGATGGCGCGTGCCATCGGCGATTTCATGAACACCGCTGGTGGAGGGATTTACATCCCGTATGCGTTCGTCGCGGACGGAAATGTGGTGACGGTCTACGATCCCTCGCTGCATGTGATCGACGACGTGGCCTCCGAATATGCCGATGAAACCGATGCGACTGTTCGCAAACTCCTATCTACCGGGGCGATGGATCCGAGGTGGGTTCGCATTAGACGGCCAGTGATTGTTACCGGCGGTGAACTCAGTCTGGCGATGCTCGATCTCAGGTTCAATGCTGAAGCGAATTTCTACCAGGCACCGATCCACTTTAAAGCAAATGGTGGCGTGTTTCTGATTGACGACTTCGGTCGTCAGCAGTGTAGCCCCAAGGAACTGCTCAACAGATGGATTCTTCCGCTCGAAGATCGGCACGACTTCCTCACAGTGGCGAGTGGCAAGAAGTTTCAGGTTCCGTTTGAGCAACTCATCATCTTCAGCACGAATCTGGATCCGAAAGACCTGGTCGACGACGCATTCCTTCGGCGAATTCGCCACAAGGTTGGAGTGATTGCACCTAGTCGGGAGGTTTACGAGAAGATCTTCGCCGGGAACTGCAAACGACTGGGAATGAACTTCGATCTGGACTCAGTCGAGTATCTGTACGAGAGATATTACAATCGGGGGCGTTCACCCCGCGCCAGCGATTGTCGCGATTTATTGGAAATTGTCCAATCGATCTGTCGATACAGACGGCAGCCCGTGCATCTTTCGCGCGATCTGATGATCGAGGCATCGGCCAGCTTCATTGCTGAATTCGCCTGAGTCGTGTTTGGGGTTCGGGAGTCTGGGAGGTTTGCTCTTGCCCATCAGTCTCGAAGGAGACTGAAAGGGGTGCCTGAGTCGAATCCTACCAGACAATGAACACCAAACACTGAATACGAAAACCAAAGGTGGGCCATGGACGGCCGATGGATTCGCAAGTTGTGGCTGGCCTGTACCCTCATCCCAGCTGTAGTGGGTTGTCGGCACACTGAACGAACCCCTTGGGATGCTCAGACCGGCACTGGTTCGAACTTGATGCCCAGTACGAGCACCAAGAAGTCGATCTGGGGTGGATCGAGTTCGAATCTCCCGGTTGAAGTCGCAATCGATCTCAACAGCTCGGAGCCACCCAAACCTGGGACTCTTGTTGCCATAGCCGATTTGCAACTTGAACGTGCCCTCGATGAGAAGGCTCAGGTTCCCAATCGGCAGGAGCTTCTCGACACGGCCCGGCAAGGGTACCAGAAGGCACTCAAACGGGACCCGAAGTGCAAGGAAGCCATGTTGGGGATGGCTCGCTTCTACACCCGAATCTCCGACCGGGACAAGGCTGTCGAGATGTACAAGAAGTACCTCACGATCTACCCGTCCGACAAGGATGTAGCTCGGGAAGTGGCACTTGCTCACGCTCAGTGGAAAGATTGGACTGGTGCGATTTCGTGGTGCGAGTTCGCATTGAAGATCGATCCCGAGAACATGACAACTCGCAAGACGATGGCTTTCTGCTATGCTCGTGCCGGCATGTCGGACAAGGGTCTCGAGATCATGCTCCAGGTCCTGCCCGAGGCACAGGCACGCTACCTGATGGCTCGGGTGATGGAGCACCAGAGTGATTTTGCCGCAAGTCGCCAGCAACTGGAACTGGCTCTCAAGGCCGATCCGAACTACGGCGAGGCTCGCGCGTTCCTGACGGAACTGGATCAGGTCACTTCGGGTGCTGTTCCCGACCCGAACGTCATGCAGACGGGTTTCACGCAACCTGCTGACCCGCAGCAACCCTCCCAGCTTCAGCCTCGGCCGTGATTGTAACTGTCTGACGGAGCGGCGACACCACTGTCGCCGCTTCTTGCATTCCACGGGAACACTCACTTCGTCGGCCGGTTTCGGCCACCAATCTGCATACATTACCAGCCAGACATCCGTGAACGCGACCCGCCCAGCAGGAGGTCCGCCATGTTCCGATTTCTCCCCGCGCTGACGCTTCTCGTGATCCTGAATCCGGTTGTCCATGCAGCGGATCCGCTGGATACCGCGTTCGTGGAGAAGGCCAGGACGGTCCTTGACACTCTCAAGCAGAAGAAGTTCACGAATGTCGGCGTGCTGAAATTCCTGGTGCGTCATGGAGATGGCCCCGCACGTGACGATGTGGGCGACCTGAACCTGACGCTGGCAAACAAGCTGGAAGTCGCCCTGATCCTCGCGAATACGGATGAAAACTTCGGGGTGATTGACCGTGCAAGCGATGCCGTGGTGCGGGCGAACTTGCTGACCGCGAATCACAAAACCGAGAACGGTCGCAAGGCGTTCTTTGGCCGGAAGTACGAACTCGCCTGGAGCCGGGACAAGGTGGAACCGAGCGGGTTCATCACAGGTGTTGCCACGTTCTCGCCCGATCTTGGTAAATTCACGGTGCAGTTTCAGTGGTTCGACAAGTCTGGGAAACTCAACGATTTGCCCGAGGTTTCCGTTGCGACCACTCCGGAACTTCTGGCCCAGTGTGGGTTCAGCTACGTGCTGAGCGCGGCGCGGCAGAAGGCGATTCTCGAAGGTGAAGCGATCACGGCCGAGACGCAGCGGAGCGAGGCGTTGCAGCAAGCCATTGGTCCCAATTCGGAGCGTGGCGAAGAACCGATCGCGGTGCTGCTGACATCGCCGATTAAACTGGGTGTGCTTTACAATGGGAAGGTTGTGAAGGTTGCGGGGAACACGGTGCCTGAACCCAAGGAAAACGACCGTGTCGAGTTCACCCTCACCAACCCCGGTCCGGGCACCTTTGGCGTTGTTCTTCTCGTCAATGGTGAGAACACACTCTACCAGGAACGGGGTGCGCCGCTGACGTGTCGCAAGTGGGTGCTGCCGCCAAAGTCGACGGTCACCGTTCGCGGGTTTCAGACTGGTCCCGATACGATCTCGCCGTTTCGCGTGTTGCCCCCGGACGAGGTTCCGGCTGACGCGGTAAACTACGGGGATCACGCGGGCACCTTCCGCATGGTGGTGTTTCACGGGAAGCAGGTCGCGACTCCGGAACCGGGAATGCTCATCAGGCGAACACCCGACGAATCCACACTGCTCGCGGTTGCCAGCACGCGCGGGATTCGCACCGGGGTAGCCAAGCCGCAAACCCTGAAAGCGTTGCAGGCCGATCTCCGAGGGCGAACTGGAGCCGAGGGTGCCCGTGGATATATCGTGAAGGGGAACGCCACGGAGAAGTTCGAGACGAACTCGGTGGAGTTTGTGGCATCGCCCGAACTGCCCGTGCTCGACGTGAGTCTGCGATACTTTTCGCCAAAGAAGTGAGGATGATTCGTGAATCACGGCATCGCACAATTCCTCGCGTCGGTAGCCGCTGCGATGTTCGCGGCTCCGGCGATGTGTGCCGATGAACACATCGAGTTGTCGCGTCGAGAACGCGGCGATCTCGCAATCCATGCTCGTGCGATCCTCAAGCAATACTGTCACGAGTGCCACGGAGGGTCGAAGTCTCGCGGGGCGGTTCAGATTCTCGACTACAAGGAACTGATCGCCACGAATCCGATCCCCTTCGTGGCACCGAAGAATGTTCCCGGCTCGCAGATCATCCAATTTCTCGAAGATGGATCGATGCCCCCCGGAGGTCGCCCGAGACCGAGCCAGGCGGACGTGGATGTACTCAAGAAGTGGATCGCGAACTCTGCACCAAGTTTCCCGGTCTCGTTCGACGATGCGGGGACGATCCAGACCATCCTTGACGACCTGAAGTCGCGTGGTGCCGATGGTCCGTTCCTCCGCTATTTCTCGTTCGCGCATCTCATCAGCGATAAAGGCCCGCTCCCCGATCTTAAGAAAGCGGAGTTCGATCTCAAGCGGGCGCTCACGATGATCGGTGTTGGGATTGACGATTTCCCGCAGCCAGTGGACGACACTGCCACGCTGTTCCGTTTCGATATCCGGAAGATGGGCTGGGAGAATCGCCAACTCTTCTATCGCTTTGATAACCGGGTGGCGGGCGACATCAACTCGCTGAGCGCTTACGACGTGCTGCTGCTCGACTATCCATTTGGAACCACGCTCGTTGATAAACGCTTCGACGACTACTTTGCGAACGCGAAACTCGTTCGTCCCATTCCGTACCTGCGTGCCGACTGGTTGTCGCGATCGCTCCTCAGTGGTGTGAACCCGCTGCCACTCGCCGATGATCTCAAGAGCCTCACCGAACTGAGTGCCGCGCTCAAGCAGGAGAACTTCCCCGGGTTGGGTCAGGAAGGGAAGATGCCCTGTGGGCCAAAGGTGCGCCCATTTGGCGCAGCGGCGAAGAAGCCTGAACCGAACTTCCCCATTCTGCCTCTGAGTGCGTGGCACTCCGGCGATGTGCAACCCGATCCACCGCCGTTCGAACTCAGCGCCGAACTGATCGACGAGACAGGGAAGGCACTCACCACCGTCACGAAAGACAAGCCGTTTCAGTTGCGGGTCAACTCCAAACAGAAGTTGCGGTTCGTGCTCCTGCTGGTTACCGCGGACGGGACGGTTCGTCTGCAACAGACAAACAAGAATGGCCTTCTCGATAAGGAGGAGAGCATACTCACGCCGGGCCCCGGAACGCCGTTCAAAATCGCCGACATTGTGACTGGTGGGAAGAAGGCAACGGAATACTTCGTTCTGCTTGCTTCCGAGACACTGTTGCCGCCGATCACGATCGTTCGCAGTCGGCATGGCACCAGTATGGAATGCGAGAAGGCAGGGCAGTTCCCGATGTACCGGTTCCTGTTCGATCGGACCAAGACGCCCGAGGGGTTCGATCCCGCCCGAGTTGTTCGCAAGGTGATCCCCATTCCCGTGACTGTGGGAACCACGGATTGAAGATGTAACGGATGTTCCGGCAAAATCGGCTGAATGGGATGCAGCGATTGTGCCGATAACTCCTCCACTTGATGTCGGTCGCTGTTGCTCCACGGATGGAGATTTGTCATGCTTCGAACCACCGTTGGGGCAGTTCTCTCGCTGTTCTGCATGGCTGAGATGTTGCAGGCGGACGAGAAGGCACTCCCGCCGGTGGTGCCGCTTGTCAGTGAACCCGGCTTCTCCAGTTCCCCCGGATTGTCGCCAACTGCTGGAGTTGCGCGCACTTTTCCACCCGAAATCGTTCCGACTCTGCCCGATGTGGGACCGCCGGTCATGCCGCCAAGCCGGCCCGTGAGTGATCTCCTCAGCGATCGACTCTCCACCCCGTTCGCGACCCAGACCGCAGGCGGAGGTTACCAGGGGCGTTCGTTCAACCAGGAGTTCGACGGTGACTTTGGCGGCATCTTCATCCGTCAAAAAGTCCAGGTTGGTGTCACCCTCCAGCGGCAGCAAATTGGTTCGGTTGTTCAGCAGCAACAGGTCGGTACCAAGACCACGGTCATTCGCCCACCGGACTCGCAGATCCAGACGATCATCATCACCCCGGTGTTCCAGAACGTTACGGTCCCCGTCTATGGCGATGTGCCCGTGCCCGTGTATCGCGACGTGCAAACCGTACTGGCTGGGCGATACAGCGGCATCATGATTACCGACAACGACAGCCCGCGACCCGTCGATCGCGGGTACTTCGGGTATAGTTACTACGACGGGCTTGCAAGCTCGCTCAACCCCGGCTTCGGCGATACCACCCAGAACCGCCAACTGTTCGGCTTTGAAAAGACACTCTTCGACGGGAACGTCTCCATCGGGCTTCGTATGCCCTACGTCCAGGTTGCCGGGCCGTTCGGCAGTGGTGGCAACGCTGCGGGCGATCTGAGTGTGCTGTTCAAGTGGGCCATGATTAACAATCGCGAGACCGGCGATTTGCTCTCGGTCGGCATGGTGCTCACGACGCCAACGGGAGACGTAAACGGCGTGTTCCCCGATGGCACACCCGTTCCGCACTCGGTCCTGTTCCAACCCTGGGCCGGTTTCGTCCACACCTACGGGCGTGCATACGTCCAGGGGATCTGCAACGTGATCATCCCGACCGATAGCCGCGACGTGACCCTGTTGGGGAACAGCATCGCGATCGGATACAACGTATATCAGGGTGGCGGTATCATCCCGGCAATCACCCCGACCTTCGAAACGCACATTCGCACACCCCTGACCAATCGCGATCCGAATAACTGGATCTACCTCCAGGATCAGGTGAACCTCACGGGTGGTGTTCACTTCAACTGGAATCGGTTCACGTTCAGCGGCGCGGCGTGCGTTCCCGTGGTGGGTCCGCGACCGTGGAATATCGAGGCTCTCGCGAACCTCAACTACCGGTTCTGATGCCGTACCTGCAAGCGTGATGTCCGCATGAACCGCGATGCCATGCTCCGCCGTGCGATCGACCGACGAGACCCCTGGGATCTCGTCGTGATCGGCGGCGGTGCAACGGGTGCCGGTGTGGCGCTCGACGCCGCGGCTCGCGGTTACGACGTGCTGCTTCTCGAACGCGGCGACTTCGGTTGCGGCACATCCAGTCGAAGCACCAAACTCGTTCACGGTGGCGTTCGCTATCTGCGCCAAGGCAACCTCTCGTTGGTCCTCGAAGCACTCCACGAACGCGGCCGCCTTCGCCGGAATGCACCGCACATCGTTCATGATCTCGCATTCGTGCTCCCCTGTTACCGCCGCCGCGATTTGCTGATGTACGGTCTCGGCCTGAAGGCATACGACCTGCTCGCAGGCCGGCATCGCTTCGGGCGTTCGGTCATCGTCTCGGCTGCGGAAGTGATCCGTCGCTTGCCCACGATCCGCACCGAAGGGCTTCGCGGTGGTGTTGTCTACCACGATGGACAGTTCGACGATGCCCGCCTCCTGATTCATCTCCTGATGACTGCCGTGGATCACGGTGCCTGCATTGTGAACTACGCGGCCGTCACCGGTCTCACGCGAGATCGTGCCGGCGCGATTGATGGCGTCTCGGTACACGATGCCGAGAGCGGAACCAGTTTCCGGGCCACGGCTCGCGTCGTGGTGAACGCGGCCGGTCCGTTCTGCGACGACATTCGATTGATGGCCGACCCCGCCGCGAAGCCGATGCTCGCCGCGAGTCAGGGAAGCCACGTCGTTCTCGACCGTGCGTTCTCGCCGGGCGATTCGGCACTGCTCATCCCCGAGACGCCCGACGGCCGGGTGCTGTTCGTCATCCCCTGGCACGGGCACACTCTCGTCGGCACCACGGATGTCGCGATCCCCGCTGCCCCGCTCGAGCCGCACGCTACCGATTCCGAGGTGGACTTCATCCTGGAAACCGCTGGTCGGTATCTCGCCCGCCAACCCCGCCGCGAGGATATCCTCAGCACCTTCGCCGGAATTCGCCCGCTCGTCAGAGCCGATGGCAACACCGCGAGCATGTCGCGCGATCACGCCTTGCGGGTCGATGCACCCGGGCTGCTCACGATCACCGGCGGGAAGTGGACGACTTACCGCAGCATGGCCGAGGGGTGTGTCGACAAGGCGGCCGCGCTGGCCAGGCTTCCGTGTCGTCGCTGCATCACTGCGGAGTTGCACCTCCACGTCAGCGACACCCCCGGCACCGATCACTTCGCGATCTACGGTTCCGACGCAGCCGCGATCCGCCAGCTCATCGCGGCCGATCCGGCGCTCGCGTTGCCGTTGCATCCCGCGTTGCCGTACTGTGCGGTCGAGGTGGTTTGGGCCGTCCGTTCCGAGATGGCTCGAACCGTGCTCGACGTGCTGACGCGCCGAACGCGTGCGCTTTCGCTCAACACGCGGGCCGCGCTCGAGATGGCTCCCCGCGTCGCCCAATTGATGGCTCGCGAACTGGGTCGCGACCCCGCCTGGATCGAGGACCAACTCCGCCTCGTCGTCGCTTCCGCGTCCTGACATTTCGAACGGCTCCAGATCGCGAAAGGGCAGATCGTCCAGTTCCACTTCCTGGGGACCGAGCGGTGTGAGTTTGGCGAGGGCATCGCGCGAATGGAAGGGTGCCAGCGGCGGGAGTGGCTTCAATTCCGTGCAGTTCAACTCCGCCGCGCCAGCGACAGCATCGGCCAGCGCCGCCGCAACTGCGAGCGCCCCGCGACTGGTCTTGGCATCGGAAGATCGAAGCTGCGTGAGGAGCCAGCGCAGCCCATCTTTTGGGTTGGCGTTCATGACGACACGAAGGGTTGTGGAGGTTGTTGAATTGTCGAAGTGCAATGGGCGGAACCGCCCTCATCAGAGATATGCCGGATAAGTGAACGGATGTCAACTGAATCGGAAAGGAATTGTTGGGACTGGTGCGCGCGCTCAGAGTCGGCCTGTAACGGGTTCGATTGCGAACGTGAAGGCATCCGCGGTCACGACTGACGGCAACGGGAGCGCGGCACGATCGTGACACGGGCGGTCGTCGATGCGGAATGTGCCGCCGGGGACACGCACGCCAAGCCCATCACGCGAACGGTAAATCGAGACGGCGGCCGACAGCTCGGGGAGCACGATGTGGGCGTTCGGTCCCTTCGAGAGCATCACCTCGTTGGCCATCAGCAAGACCCCATCCACTGCAACTGGCAGGCGATGGCCGCTCGTCAGTTCGAGCCGTGCCGTTCCGCTGACCGATACCGGCCGGTGAAACAAGAACTGGCACGTGGCACCGAGCGTGACCCGATCGCCGGGTGCCAGTAGCGAACGCGTCGAGCTTTTCCCGTTCACCAACACACCCTTGCCGCTCTCGATCACGTAACCCTCGTCGTCTCGTGTCAGTTCCGCGTGCAATCGAGATACATCCGCGAACAAGGGAACATCGACCGGTCCATCTGCCGCGGCTTGCCCGAAGGTCACCCGGTTCGACAGACAGACCAGATAACCGCCGACGCCATCGACCCACAGCAGGAACCGCTTGGGCAACGGAGCCGGTGGAGCAGGGGGCAATGGCTGAAGCGGTGATGAATCTGCACCCGTGATGTACGGGAGGGTCGGAGGGTCGTTGCGGATCGCAGAACCGCTCGGGGCATGGCGAAGGTCGATCTGGGCGCTGTCGTTGTGATCGGCCCTTTCGTTGGGGAACGCGGCAAACCATGCCTTCCCGCGAATCGCCTTCGCCTCACGATGATCCGGCGAGACAACCAGAACCTCCTCCGCAGCTTCAAGGGCATCACGCCAGTGCTTCGCTTCCGCTGCGTCGTACAACTTCGCGACTGCGGCCCGGAATCGCGTGTGACGGCTTTCCAGTTCAGCCCGGAAGGCGTGAAACCCACCCGGTGGGCACGGGAGCTTCGGCTCCAGCTTGTCCAGCAATGCCGCAGCACGGAGAAACTCCCCGCGATCCGCGAGTTCTTCCGCCAAACCCCAGTCCTGTGCCACCGCTTCGAACTGCACCAGATCAGGATGCCGAACGCCACGATCACGCAGCCGCCCGACAACTGCCACCGTGCGAAGTGGGTCGCCCGCTTCCAGTGCCGCCTGCGCCTGGACCAACCCCAGTCGGGTCAGCGACTGCCGGAGTTCATCCACGGCCGCTTCCCCGGTGTTCAGCGATTCGGCCGCGAGCAGGTCACGCCATGCCGAGTCGCCGTGGTGCAGATCAAGCGACTTCCGGGCACGGGCGACATACGCAACCGCGACTTCGCGCGCGAGTCGGGTTGCTTTGCGGTAACCGTCCGCGATCAACGGCTCAATGAGGCGGTGCGCCTCATCGGGGCGGTGATTGTTCACCGCTTCCTGTGCCAGACGCAGGGTAACCCAGGGGGAATCGGACATGTCGGGAATCGGGAATCGGGAGCCGGGAGTCGGGGATCGGGTATCGGATCGGGAGCCGGGGATCGGGGATCGGGGATCGGGTGTCCGGTGTCGGGTGTTGGGAATCGGGAGACAGTTAGTAGGAAGAGGTCGGGAAACCAATCGATTGGGATTCTTCTCCGATTCCCGATCCCCGATCCCCGATCCCCGATCCCCGATCCCCGATCCCCGATTCTCAATCCTCGGCCATCTCCGAAGTCAGGATGGCGTCGGTGTAGACGTTCTGCACGTCGTCGTGATCGTCGAGCGCGTCGATGAAGCGAATCAACTTCTTCCCCGATTCGACGTCGATCTCCTTCTGCGCCTTGGCGAGGTACTTCACCTCGGCCTCGGATGGCTCGATGTTCGCCGCCTTCAACGCTTCCATCACAGTCGTGAAGTTCGACGGCTCGCATGTGATCTCGAAGACATCGCCCTCGCGAGCCTGATCTTCTGCGCCCGCGTCGAGAGCCAGCGTCAGTAGCGAGTCTTCGTCGGGGTACTTCGTGGCGTCGATGGCGAAGAAGCCTTTCCGCTCGAACATATACGCGACGCAGCCGGGCTTGCCCGGTTCGGTGCCAGCCCTCTGGAAGATCTGTCGAATTTCGCCGTTGGTGCGGTTGCGGTTGTCGGTCATCACTTCGACCAACACGGCACAACTGCCAGGACCGTAGCCCTCGTACATGATCTCATCGAAGCTGGCACCTTCGAGATCGCCGGTGCCACGTTTGATGGCCCTCTCGATGTTCTCCTTCGGCATTGAAACCGAGCGGGCCTTATCGATGGCATAGCGGAGCTTGAGGTTCGTATCAGGATCGCCTCCACCGGCCCGTGCGGCGATGATGATGTATCGGCTGAGCTTGCTGAACACCTTGCCCCGCTTGGCGTCCACGATGGCCTTGTGTCGGGCCATGTTCTTGTAGTGACTGTGACCTGCCATTTCCTGAACCTCGGCTCTGTGATCGCAATGAAAGTAGTATAGCGGTTGTGACCGCTTGCGACGCCCAAGCGGCAATCTCTCTTCGCCGCTTGCGGCGTCGCAATGGCGATATCAATCGTCGTCATCATCGTCGTGTTTGCTCGCTTTCACCGGAACGAAGAACGCGGCACGCACCGGCGCGGGCGCCTGGCTCTTCTCGCCCTTCACGGCCTTCCAGATGACCTCGTTGAACAGCAGATCGTCGAGCGCGTCTTCGCTCGCGAGGTTCTGCGTCTCGATCCACTTTGCGCCGAAACCGCCGGGCTTGTTCCGCTCGTTGATATCGACCGTTGCCGGGGTGTGTTTGTATGGCGTCAGGTCCGGCTTCGCGGTGAACGAGTTGTACATCGGTCGCGCCGCGGCGTCGAACTGGCTCATCGGTTGAAGGCCCAGAATCAGTTCCATGGTTCGCAACATGCTCGTGGTGGAATACATCGTCGAATCCACGAACTTTCGCTTCGTGTACGGTGAGATCACCAGCGCCACGACACGGTGAGCGTCCACGTGATCGGGGCCGTTCTGGGCGTCGTCCTCAATCACGAAGATTGCAGTGTCCTTCCAGAACTTGCTGTTGCTGACGGCTTCCACCACCATCCCCAGCGCGAGGTCGTTGTCGGCCACCATCGCGGTGACGGTCGGGCTGCCGACCTTCGTGCCGGCGGTATGGTCGTTCGGCAACCGTAGCACCTGCATCTGCGGCATGTCGCCAGCCGTCTCGAATCGCTTCAATTCCGAGATGAACCGCTCGGCACGCTTCACGTCCGGGTAATCGAGATCGTAGCCCCGGAACTTCGGGTCGAACTTGCCCTCGAGCGACTTCACCGTGGGCTTGCTGTCCTCGAAGGTGCCGTCGGCGTTCTTCTTCCCGTTCGAGATCCATTCGCCGTACGCACGGTAATTCACCTTCGCGTCGGCGCACGCATCCCACAAGTATTTGCCGGTGCCGGCGATCAGATCCTTCTGTCCCTCGCTGGGGTAGCCGTAGATCTTGCCACCGCGGTAGCTCACGGGCCAAACCTTCTCCACGAAGTCGGTGGCATATGCGCCCATCGTCCACTCGTGACCGTCGGCCGAAACCTCGCCATCGACATAGATGTTGTCGAGCAGCACGAACTCGCGAACGAGCTTGTGGTGGTTGGGCGTGACCGCTTCCGGGAACAGACACAACCCCGCCTCGCCGTTCCCTTCCTTGATGTCGCCGAAGACCTGATCGTAGGTGCGGTTCTCCTTCACGATGTAGATGACGTGCTTGATCGGGCTGGCGTCGCCGACCTTCCTGGGGATCGGGTTGCCAGGCTCCACATCCTCGGAACGGACGGCGTTCCCGTCGCGCAACGGACTGCACGCGTACGCCTGCTTGCTGAACGAGGCCATCGTCTCGGGCGTGGGAACCTTCAACACGCCGAGCGTGCCCGTAAGCAACTCGCCGATGTACTCGCGAAGGTTCCTCGCCGCCGGATTCAGTGGGTTCGGGCCGTTCCGGTTCGACTTGGAACTCAGCCCCTTCCCGTTGGTGAAATACAGGTTCTTGTCCTTCGCGTTGTACCGCACCGATGTGGGGTACCAGCCGGTCGGGATGAAGCCAAGCGGCTTCGCGTTCTTCCGATCGGCCACGTTCAGAACCGTGAGGTTGTTTGCGTCGGTGTTCGCCACGAAAAGCATCTCACCATCGGGGGTGATCGCGAGGCTATTCGGCGTGTTGCCGTGAGGTGCGCCGGGGTACAGCGCACAGATGATCGTTTGCAGCGTCTTCCCGGTGGCCGGGTCGATCACGCTCACCTTGGTGGAGTTCGCGCAGGCAACGTAGAGCGCGTCGCCCTTCGGACTCATCACCACCTCGGTGGGGTGCTCCGCGGTTGGCCACGTCTCCACGACCGCGTTCTTGTCCAGGTCGATGACGCCGACAGCGCCGCGTGCCCACAGCGACACGAACGCACGCTTGCCACCCGGTTCCGCCAGGCAGGTGTAGGGGTAGAACTGCGGCACAAATGGCTTCGCGGGGTCGGGCTGCTCGTCCTTCTTGTCTTCCTTGCGGCCATCGGGCGGGCTGGGGGGTTCGCCCTTGCCAGGTTCTTTCTTCTCGGCAACCGCCACCATCGGGATCACTTTCCTGTTCTCCGGGTTCACCAGCGGCACGCGGATCACGGCGTCGGCCCACGGCGAAGCGACGAGCAAATCGCGCCCGGTAGTGTCGAACACGATCCCGCCGACGACCGCCTTCACGTTTGGCTTTCCCACGCTCACATCAATGGGCCGTGACTTCACGAGATAGCCGCGGTCGAAGTCGAAGACCTCGACACGTTCGTGTTCCGCGCCGCTGGCGAACAGTTGGCGACCTTCTGGCGAGAACGCGAGTCCGTAGAACCCCTGCTCGATTGGCGCTCGTGCAATGACACGCGTCCGGGCCGGGTTCAGATCGACAATGATGACCTCGTGTTCGCGAAAGCCGGCACACAGCACGGCCGCGAACTCGCCTGTTGGGTGCAGGGCGATGTTCACCGGAAAGTCGCCGAGTTCCAGTTGTCGCCCAGCCGGTCGCAGTGACCATTGATTCGGCAGCAGCACCGAGCCATCCTTGCGAAGCCCGGGAAGCACGCGCTCGAACGGCTTCGACTCCACGACGGGCTTCGGGTCATCCTTGCCGGGCGGCTGCGGAGGTTGCGTGACAGCAAACAGGCCGACCGCCCCGCACAAGACCAACGCGACGGCGGCGAGTGAGTGAACACGCATGATCGGTTCCTGGGGTGGGGGAATTAACTGTTATTGTGCGAAGCTAGAAGCAGAAAGCAAAACCAGGATTAACCACAGAGAGGGTCCCCGCACAGCGGGGTGAGAGGGCACAGAGACAAACCAAAAGGCAGAGAGCACAATTGTGTTTAACACAATGTCTGGTCTCGGTGTTTGATTTTCTCTGTGTTCTCTGTGACTCTGTGGTTAAGTCGTCTTTGGCTTTTGCCTTTTGTTGAGGTCATCCCATGTCTGATCCGAATGCCATCATCTTCGAGGCTGCCGCGTTCGCGGCGCGTGCCCACAAGAACCAGATTCGCAAGGATAACCAAACTCCGTACATCAGTCACCCATTTCGCGTTTGCCTCGTCGTGCGACACATCTTCGGGTTCGATGATCCCCAGATGCTCGCGGCCGCCATACTTCACGATACGATCGAGGACACGACCACGGATTTCGACGACATCATCGAGCGATTCGGCCCGGTGGTCGCGAAATGGGTGGCGGCACTGACGAAGGACATGCGGTTGGAGAACGACACCCGCGAGGCGGAATACGTGAAGGGACTGGCCGCCGCAGACTGGCAGGTCAAGGTGCTTAAACTTGCGGATATTTACGACAACGCGGGAGATTGCAAGAGTTTCTCGGCGAACGGCCGACGCAAGACGCTTACCAAATCGCGCTACTACATCGACGCGATGCGAGCCGGGATTCCCAGGGAAGCCGAGCATGTGCTGAAGCTGGTGGAAGGGCGACTCGCGGAACTCGAAGCTGGTCTAACCTCGTAATATCCTGCACCGTTCGTGAGTTGCGGGTTGCCGTGTGGGAGCCATCAGGGGAATAATGGCTGTGACCCCTGTTCCGACGCGAGACCCACCACATGACATTCCGTCTGTTAATCCCCGCCATCATGGCCGGGTTATTGCTCAACGCGACTCCCGCTGCCGCCTGCCCGTTCTGCTCGCCCACCGGCACCACGCTGACGGGTGAAGTCGCCCAGGCGGACTTCATCCTCTTCGGCTCGCTGTCGAACGCGACCCGCGACCCGAACGACCCGAACTCTCTCAACAAGGGAACGACCGAGTTGAGCATTGATCTGATCATCAAGCCGCACGATATGGTGAAGGGGAAGAAGAGCATCACAATTCCCCGGTATGTTCCGCCGGACGGGAAGAACTCAAAGCACTTGATCTTCTTCAACATCTTCAACGGTCAACTCGACCCGTATCGCGGCGAATCCGTGCCGGTCGATAGCAAGCTGCCGCAGTATCTGAAGGGAGCGATGGAGGTCAAGCAGAAGGACATCGTGACGCGGTTGCGGTACTTCTTCGACTACCTCGAAGACCCCGATATCGTGGTCAGTTCTGATGCCTACTCCGAGTTCGGCTACGCCGAGTACAAGGACGTGCGGGAGATCGGCGCGAAGTTGCCAGCCGCGACGATCCTGAAATGGTTGAAAGACCCGAACACTCGCGGCAGCCGATTCGGACTGTACGGCCTGCTGCTGGGCCACTGCGGCAAACCCGAAGATGCCAAGGCCATCCGTGCCCTGCTCGACGATAAGGAACGCTCTTACACCAGCGGCCTCGATGGCGTCGTCGCGGGCTACATCCTGCTCGACCCCAAGGGCGGTTGGGAATATCTGGTCGGGCTGATCAAGGATCGGGCGAAGGACTTCCCGGTGAAGTATGCCGCGCTGAAGACGTTGCGGTTCTTCTGGGAATTCCGGCCGGATGTGATCCCGAACGCGGAGACGCTCGCCGCGATGAAGTTGCTCATGGCCGATGCGGACATCGCGGATATGCCGATCGAGGATCTTCGCCGGTGGAAGCTCTGGGATGAGACGCCGACGGTTCTCGGCTACGGTGCCAAGGAGTCGCACAGTGGCACGCCGATCATTGCGCGTGCGATCCTGAAGTTCGCCATCGCAGCATCGTGGGCCGATCCGAAGAACACGGCCGCGATCGAATACGTGAAGGCGGCGCGCGTGAAAGACCCCAAGCGGGTACAGTTTCTGGAGGAAGTTCTCAAGGACGAGCAAAAACCGCCGCCCCCACCAGCAGGTTCCGAGAAGAAAGACCCGACGAAGCCCAACGGGTGATCTTCCCCCGGAACCAACAAATCGGGTATCACAAGGCGGTTGGTCGGATTGGTCCGGCCGACCGCCGTGTCGTTTGCGGCCGCTCGCCAGGCAGGATTTATTGGTTCGAGCGGAACGAATGCACCATTGGGAGGGCGAGGCTCCTGCCGAGCCGCAGGCCAAGGCTCGGCAGGAGCCTCGCCCTCCCGACCCGGAACTTCAGCAATGCTGGAACCAGTTAGTGACCGTAGGCAGTCGACATCTCCGGTCTCTCCCGCTCCGGCGTACCAAGGAGGAGTTCCCATGTTCCGCTGCATCGCCGCACTCATCGCAGGTGTTCTCCTGATCGCGCCCGCCTCCGCCTGCACGTTCTGTGCGGGTGATCTCCGCTCGAAGCAAACACTCCGGATGCATTACACTGCCGCGAAGGCCGTGCTGCACGGGCAGTTGAAGAACCCGCGGTTTGATCCCAAAACCGACGATGGCTTCACCGACTTGCACATCGGCACGGCGCTGAAGGACGACCCCGCGAGAGCCGGCCAGGGAGTGATGACGCTGCGGAGCTACCTCCCCGTGGTGGGGAACACGCCGTCGGAGTATCTGGTGTTCTGCGGAGTCGCCAACGGGAAACTCGACGCCACGTTCGGCATCCCCGCGACTGCTGCCGTCGTGGAGTATCTCAAGATCGCCGCGAAGCTCGATGATGCCGACGTGCCGGCCAAGCTCGGATTCTTCTTCAAGCAACTCGATTCACCTGATGCGGCCGTGGCCTCGGATGCGTTCTTCGAGTTGGCCCACGTCGCGGATACCGATCTCATCAAGGCCGCGAAACAGTTCGACGCCGCGAAACTTCGCAAGTTCCTCGCCAGCCCCGACACGCCGGCCGAACGGCTCGGAGTGTTCGCGTTCCTGCTGGGCGTCTCCGGTGGCCCTGACGACGCCGCGTTTCTGGCGGGCCTGTTGAAAGATACGGCATCGGAACGCTCCGCAAGCGCGTTCGGCGGTTTGCTGGCGGGCTACATCATCCTCGCGCCGAAGGAAGGCTGGGCGCTCGCCGCTGCCATGCTAGGCGATGCGAAGCAGTCGTACTCGATCCGGCTTTCGACCATGGTGACCGTGCGATTCTTCCAGGCGACTCGCGGCAACGACTGCAAGGCCGACGTGCTGAAGTGCTGTGCTGCGTTGTTGCCGCATGGCGACCTCGCGGATCAGGCCATCGAGGACTTGCGGCGCTGGGGGTACTGGGATCTCACGGCCGAAGTGCTGGCTCAGTTCTCGAAGCCAACGCACGCTGCGCCAATCGTCCGCCGGTCGATTGTTCGCTATGCTCTCTGTTGCCCCGGTGATGGTGCGAAGCAATTCATCGTGGCCCTCCGGCAATCCGACCCGAAGCTTGTGAAGCACGTCGAGGAGATGCTGGAACTGTTCGCCCCCGCAAACCCCGCCAAGAAGAACCCGTGATCATCACACCGAAGACCGCAATCGACGTTTCCTCCGATGCTCCCATTACCGTGAAGGCCGACTGGCTGGTTGTCGGCATCTGGGCGAACGGAGCACTCACTGGACCTGCCGCAGCGATTGACGCCGCGACCGCTGGGCTTCTCACGAGGCTCCGCGAAGGTGGCGATATCACGGCCAAGCACCTCGAACTTGTCCCCGTGCTCTCGCCCACAGGAATCGCCGCAACGCGATTGCTCGTCGTCGGGCTTGGTAAGCCCGAAGCCGCGACCCGTGCGACGATCCACGATGCCGCCGCGGCCGCCGCGCGCCACATCACGGGGAAGCAGGTCGGCACCATCGGGTTCGTGGTTCCTTCGCCCGAGCACACGATTGCGGTGGGTGTGGGACTGGCACAGGGTTGCCAGGGGCCGGGCGTGCGAAAGTCGAAGCCATCCCGCTTCGCTCCGGAACGATTGCTCCTTCTCGGTGGCGACGCAGCCGTGTTGCCGCGCGTTCTAGCGGAAGCGCAGGGGTTGTGGCTGGCCCGCGAGTTGGTGAATGCACCGCCGTGCGATCTCTACCCTGAGACGTTCGCAGTCGCCGCTGCCGCATCGGGACGTGCGCACAACTTCGGCGTGGAAATCTGGGACGAATCACGCCTCGCGGCCGAGCGAATGGGTTCGCTGCTGGGAGTGGCACAAGGCTCAACACATCCGGCCCGGCTCGCGCTGCTGCGGTACAACGGCAACCCCGGCGGTCCGACGCTCGGGTTAGTCGGAAAGGGCGTGACCTTCGACAGCGGCGGGCTTTCGCTGAAGCCGACAGATGGCATGGTGGACATGAAGTGTGACATGGCCGGTGCCGCCGCTGTGCTCGGCGGCGTGCAGGCCATCGCGGCCCAAAAACTGAAGGTGAACGTACTTGGCATTCTGGCGCTCGTCGAGAACATGCCATCGGGGAACGCGGTGAAGCTCGGCGACGTACTCACCGCACGCAACGGCAAAACCATTGAGGTGCTGAACACCGACGCGGAAGGCCGACTCATCCTCGCCGATGCGCTGTGTTACGCCTCGGAGCAAACCGGCTTCCTCGTGAACTTCGCCACGCTCACGGGTGCGTGTCTGGTCGCGCTCGGCATGGAGACATCCGGGCTGATGACGAACAACGACGCCTGGGGCGAGCAGATCCTTGGCGCGATTCGAACTGCGGGCGAGCGTGCGTGGAAGTTGCCGATGGACGCGAGCTACGACGGCCTCATCAAGAGCAAGGTCGCGGACATGCGGAACACCGGCGGCGGTCGCTGGGGTGGTGCCATCGCCGGCGGGAAGTTCCTCGAACAGTTCGTCGGCGAAGCGAAGTGGGTTCACATGGACATCGCGGGTCCAGCCTGGGCCGACAGCGACACGGCCGCCCTCGACTCGGGCGGCACGGGCTGCATGGTCCGCAGCATCGTCGAGATGGCACGCGGGTTCACAGTGTAGAAACAGGTCAGGAACGACCTCCCGACTTCAGCGTTGCTCTTAACCTCCCCCCTTGTGGGGGAGGTCGGCGAGTCTTCGAGCCGGGTGGGGGGTAAAGCTATCCCCTCGGATGGGCTATCGCTTACCCCACCGCCGCTTCGCGGCGTGTGGCGACTACTTCCCCGCGACGGTCAACTGCACGCGGTACAGGCTCTTGCCAGCAGTGATGTACAACGTCTTGCGATCCTTGCCTGCGAAGCAGCAGTTGCTCGGGTCTTCGGGCGTCGGCAGGAAACCAACCTTCTTCCCCTCCGGGTCGAAGAAGTAAATCCCCGCTGCCGCCTTGCTCCCTGCCGTGGCGACGATCATCCCATTGGTCGTCACGGTCATCCCGTCGATGCCGCGTTCCTTCCCGAAGTCGTACAGTTCCTTGCGTGCCCCGACGCTCCCGTCTTCCTTCAGCGGATAGGCCACGAGCTTGCGCGTCAGTTTCGGATCGCCGCTGTGATCGGCCACGTACAGCGTCTTGCCATCCGGCGAAATCACGAGACCATTCGGCTTGATCACGTCCTTGATGACGAGCGTCAGTTTTCCGTCGGGGTCGATGCGGTAAACGGAATCGTGGTCGAGTTCGCGTTTCTCCTCGCCGACGTATCGCGGATCGGAGAAGTAGATCCGCCCCTTGCTGTCGAGTGTGAGATCGTTTGGCGAGTTGAAGGCCTTCCCTTCGAACTTGTCCACAATGGTTTTCACCGTGCCGTCTTTCTCGGTGATGCTGATCCGCCGTCCGCCGCCGGTGTTCGCCCCTTCGCAGGCAATCAGCCGGCCCATCGCGTCGAACTTCAGCCCGTTCGAGCGGCCACTCGGCTTGCGGAATTCTTCGGTCTTCCCGGTCTTCGGGTCGAACTTCATGATGCGGTTGCCGATGTCGGAGAAGTAGATGTTGCCATCCGGGCCTTCGACTGGCCCCTCGGTGAACGCCCCTTCCGACCACAGCTTTTCGAGCTTGGCCTCGGGTGCGGCGAACGACTTCTCCTCGGCCGCAACCGGCACGGCGAGCACGAGCAGCAGCGTGAACATGGTGATGACTCCAATTAGCCCGGCGTTTACGCCGGGTTCTTGTATTCCCGGCGTAAACACCGGGCTAAATGTGGGTTTATTTCTTCTTGGGGAACTGCCAGTTCTCGTCGAACAACCCGGCAGCAACGACCTCGAACGCGGCGGGATCCTTGGCGGTGGGCGTCGGCTTGATCACGGCCCAGTCGCCGAGTCGCGGGTACAACAGGGCGTTCGTCCCCTTCAAGTCCGCTTCCTTGAACGTGTGACCGCTGTTGATGACGACGTAACCCGCGCCCAACGGATTCGGGTAGATCAGCACTGGAACGTGGGTACTCGCGTCGTACTCGACGCCGTTGACGATGAGCTTCTCTCTTGTCCAGGTGATCGGCAGTTTCGGCAGCACCTTCGCAAGAAGTGGGTTGCTCGCCGGGTCACCGAACAACACAAGATTCTCCTCTGAAATCCGATTCGCGAATGGCATCGGGTTGTACTTCTCTGCCGTAACGATGGGCAATGCCCCCCGAAAGTAACGGTCCCATGTGGCACCAAACTGCTTTTGCGCCGCCGAAGCCCAGCCGTCACCGGTCGTGCCAACCACCACGAACTTCCGCATGAAAGCATCGTCGATCGGTCCCTGCCGGCCAGCCTCCTTGATACCGGGGAATGGTGCTGCTTCGGGAGGCGCCTTATCAATCTCTGCCCACTTGCCGTTTACCTTCTCGAATGCGAGAAGCGGCAGGGGGCTCGTCATTTTGAAATCTTGGCCATCAAGTATTACTCTCGGTGACTTTCCGTCACTCACGTTCACAAAATCCAACCTGCGGACGTTCTGGGTGCGGATGTCGAACTCTGATTCTTTCCACGTCCCATCAACCACGGCCCGCTCGTATGTCCGCTCCAGCGCACGCACCACCACCCAGTCGCACACCCCGAACCGAGGGGTGTACGTCACGAACCGCACTCGCTTCGCATCACCGCGGCCCTTGTCGGCATACTTGCGATACTCAGCCTCGGCCTTATCCTGCCACGGCTTCGGCATCTGGTGTTCCAACCCCGGTGCAATCAGGTGCGTGAACTGGTGCGGTTCCTTGAACCCCTTCAGCGCGTTCTCGATGTTGTCAGCCGCCTTCTTCTGTGCGTCCTTCTCACCGCTGTACGCGACGACCGGCACGTTGAAGGCGTTCTCGGCGTAGTCCACCGCGTCGTAGATGCGGAGGCACTTCTCCTGGTAGTCGGGGAGTTCCTTCGGCAAGCTCGCGATGTAGCCGTGCGTGTTGGTGAACCCCGCTCCAGGGCCGATGACGCAGAACCGGCCGGGATGATGTAGGCCGAGGTGCCACGTCCCGGCACCGCCCATCGAGAAACCACGCAGCACGACGCGGTTCGGATCGACCACGCTCGGTGCCGAATTCTTGAACGCTTCCTGAGCCTCGAACACGTCGGCTTCGCCCGCCCAGCGGTAGGCGTTGTTCCCGCGACCGTACACTTCAAGCTGGATGTATCCCAGATCCTTCGGAGCGGTGCCGCCGTGGGTCGCGATGAACTTGGCTTCGGTGATTGAACCGTCGCGGCCGTGCAGCACGACATCAAGCCGCCACTTCTTCTTCGGGTCTTTGCCGTACTCAGCCGGGAGGAGAACCGCATAGGGTTGGATGGAACCATCGACATGCGAGCGGTACGCACGGTTCACCCACTTACCCGGGGCGTCGCGCCACACGGCTTTGCCGCCGTCGGCCAGCTTCGCGCGGTCAAGCCCCTGGTCGAGCGTTGTGAGTGCCCACTTCCCGCTGGCCGCGGCGTACCATTCCTCGAACCGGACGATGTTCTCGGCCGCCTTCAGGTAGATCTCCACCTCGATCAGCACATCGTCGGCGATCCGCTTCGTCTTCAGCGCTTCGACTGCTTTGCGGAGCAGTTCGGTCTTCTCGGCGATTTGCTTCATTGTGGCTTCGTCGGGCTTCGTCGCCTTGGGCGGATCGAACTTCCCCTTCGGTTGCGTTTTCTTCGGGTCGGGTTGTTTCGTGTCCTGGCCAGCCGGTGAGCCTGTCACGGTGACAGCAAACACGGCGGCGAACAGCAGCGAGGCAACAAGGCAGCGCATGTGGAGAACTCTCACGGGTGATGACGCTGACGGTATCCGCTTCCAACCGACGCGGCAAGAAGCGACCTGCGGTTCTCGCTTAACAATCAACGCTCACTCACTCTGGACATGAAGGGCCCGCATTTCGCTACCCCTTGATTCCGAGCATGCGGTCGAGCGAGTCGGCAGTTTGGTAGATGAGTGCCTCTGGGAAGTGCGGGTACGGGTGGAAGTATTCGAACGTGAGATAGCCCTTGTAGCCAGTCGCGTCGAACGCTTCCAGCACCGCAGGCCAGTTCGTTGTACCGTCGAGCAGCGGGCGGAACGATTCCAATGAGTGGTCGGTGCCCTTCTTGGTCCACTCCTTCAGGTGGACGTTCTTCGTTCTCGCTCCGAGTTGTGGAATCCAGTGCTCGGGGTACTGGTACTCCATGATGTTCCCGGTGTCGAAGTGAACCCGCACGCGGTCGCTCTTGAACGAATCTACAAAGTCATTCATCTCGCCTGGCGTCATCAGGTATCCATTGAAAAAGATGTTCTCAATGTTCAGATAGACCTTGAGTTTTTCGGCCGCGGGGATCAGCGACTTGATTGCTTCGCGTGCGCGTTTATCGCACACGTCGTTGGGCACGGGTTCGTGATCAGTTCGCCACGGAATGCACACCGCGCCGGGTACCACCAGCACGTTTTCCGTACCCAGTTCTGCCGCACACTCAGCGATCTTGCCGGCGAGTTCCAGGCCACGGGCACGCTTCATCGGGTCGTTGCTGGTCAATGGATATGGCCAGAACAGGAATGAGCACATCCCGCTGATGGCGATGCCGATCTTGTCGGCCATGCGGCGGACCGCGGCGAACTCCTTCGGGCCGCTCTTCGGCGAAAGTTCGCTCTCAAGGTCGTAGTTCAACTCGATGCCGTCGAAGCCCGCGTCCTTGGCAAGCCTCATGCACTGTTCCAGCGACATCTTCTCCGGGTACGGAAACGCCCAGAGGTTGATCGACTTCTTGAAGGGATACTTCTTGCGTGGCTTGTCGGCGACTTTCGGTTGCGCCGATACCGCCGAGACACCGAAAGCAGATGCGCCGAAGGCGACCGAAGTGGCGAGCAACTCGCGACGATCAGAGTAGGGGCCGGACATTGCGGAACCTCATGAGGAAAAGGTTCCGCTATCATGCGCGAAGTGTGCGGCGTTGCAACCAAGTACCTCTTTTGCTTCGATGTCAGCCGGCAGAGATTGCAAACATGCCTAACTATAAGAATGTCGTGCTGACTCAAAAAACACACGCGTAATGCCTGAGAGGAATTACGCCAGCAGTTCGCCGAGCGGCCCGGTCTGGTCGAAGTCCTTCAGCCCGATGTCCGGGATGCCGAACTTGTCGCGTGGCTTGCCGACGGCGTGAAGCAGCGACAGGTACAGATTCGCAAGCGTGCGGTGGCCCGGCTTGCCGTAAAAGGGGAAGTCGATGTACCGGCCGTTCGTCTTCAGCTTCCCGCCGAGGTTGCCGAGCAGCACCACGGGCCACTGCTTCCCCGTCGGGTGGTGGCTGTCGCCCGAGTCGCTGAGGTACACGATGACGGTGTTGTCGAGCATCGTGCCGTCGCCCTCCTTGATCGATTCGAGCTTCTTCGCAAGGCCGGCGATAAGCGTCGTGTGCGTTCGCCGGATCGCGATGAAGCACTCCTCCGCCGTCTTCCCCTCGTAGCTGCCGCCGTGGCCGATGTGGTGCAGGTCCGGCACGCCAAGTTCGGGGAACTTGCCGAACGCCTGCCCGCCGCCGCCGGACGTGATCGTCACGACCCGCGTCAGCCCAGCGACGAGCGCCGCTCCGGCGATTTCGAACTGAGCTTCCAGGGTGAGGGAGGCCGTTGCCTCCTTGGCGAGCTTCTCGTTGAGCTTCGGCGTGTTCTTGCGGATCGCGTCGGCCATCGCCACGAGCTTGGCCTGCCGGGTGTGGAGCGCCTCGAACGCCTCCACGTAGCCGTCGAGTTTCTGCTTCTCCTCGCCGGCGAGCGCGGCCCGGGACCGCTTCACATCGTCCGAGAGGAAGTCGAGCAGGTTGGTGCGGTGGTCGAACGAGGTGCGGTCCGACCCGGCGGCGACGCTGCCGAAGAGCGTCTTGAACGCATCGGCCGGCGAGCACACGATCGGCACGGCCCGCCCCGGGCCGGAAGCGGAGTAGCAATAGGCATTGCCCCGGTCGCTGTACCCGACCCCGACGTGCGGGAACACTCCGGGCAGCGCCTCTGCGACCGCGTGGTCGATCGTCGCGGCGTGAACCTTCCCCTTCGGGTAGCACCCGAGCGCGCCCAACTCACCGGAGTGATCGCTCAGCGCGATCTTGTTCGAGAGCCCTTGGACGAGTGCCAACCGCTTCTGGAACGGGGCCAACGGTTCGAGAGCCTTGTGGAGCGTCCGCCCATCGAGCGCGTGCTCGGTGAACTTCAGGGTCGGGCTGTCCGAGTTCGCGGACTTTCGCTCCACCCCGGATGGGAGAAGGTGGGCGGGGTTCATGCCGTTGCTCTGCAGCACGAACACCACCCGCTTCGGGTTGGCGGCCACAGCGTCACCGGCCGCGTGTGCGGCGAGGCTCCCGAGGATGGGGCTGAGCACGGTAGCCCCGGCACCGAGGCCGACGCCCTTTAACACGTCCCGGCGGGTCGCTTGCGTGGTCACTTGGCACCTCCAGGGGCGGCCGCGGCCACCCGGTACAGGAATGAGTCGGACGTCAGCAGGGATTCCACGAGTGCCTTGAAACTGCCGCCGCTCTTGACGTAGGCGGCGTCGGCGTCTTGAAGCGTCTTCGCGTCGGCGAGCGATTCGTTGCGGCCGAGGAAGTAGCGGAACGCATGCCGCACGAACACCTGGCGGGCGCGCTCCGAGTTCGCGATCTTGCGGATCATCTCGCGCGGGTCTTTCACCGGACCTTCAAGCGACGGCACAACGCTGTCGGCGATCAATCCCGTGGTGGCAAGCGGCACCTGCTTGTCGACCGGGCCGAGCGGCTTCCCCTTCTTGTCCACGTTCTTCGCGGTCGCCTCCGTGTCGCGCACTGTCTCGGTCGTGCGGAAGCGGCCGTAGTGGTCGAACTGCTCGAACGGCAGGCCGAGTTCGTCCATCTTCTGGTGGCACTTCCAGCACTGGGCCGCGCGGGTCACGGTCAGGCGGTCGCGGAACGTGCGGTGCGGCTCGTCGGGCACCTGTGCGACAACGCCGATGGGCAGGTCGGGGACGGTGCCGCCGAGGAGCCGCTCGCGAACCCACCGGCCGCGGCGAACCGGGTCCGTCTCGAAGTTCGTGCTCCACGCCACCAGCCAGCTCGGCTGCATCAGCACACCGATCCGCGTCTCCTTCGGCGCGTCCACCGGTTGATTCTCGGGCCAGTCGGTGAACCCGTACACCGGCTCGACACCGGGCTTGAACACCTCCCCCTTTTCCTTGCGGAACGGCGGCGGCGGCACGGACTGCATCGGGACATTCTTCCGATTGGTCTTCTTGTCGTCGCATACCGTGTAGTTCACGAACGTCTTCTGGGTCGTCAGCAGTTCGCGGAACACGTCCTTGTCCGTCGCCACGATCCCTGCGACCAGCCGATCCGTGTCCCCGACGAGTTGCCCCGCCGCGTGAACGAACTCCTTCGGCTTGTCCTTGAACACCTCTGGGGCACGGTGGTACTCGAAGTACTCGCGGAAGAACCCCATGACCCGCTCGGTGTCGGCCTTCGGGTCGGAGAGCGATGCCCGGACGTGATTCGCCACGGTCTCACGGACAGCGACCGTCCCCTTCGCAGACGCCGCATTCAATGCGGTCGCAAACGCCGGAACACGCTTGTTTCCTAGGGTTAGCGAGACCGCCTGCTCGATCTCCGATGGGGAGAGCATCAGCCGTCCGCTGGACTCCGCCGGGCCAGTCCCGACCTCGTAGCGGTACATCGCGTCCGCACGGAGCAACACAGCCTGAAGCATCGTCTTCGCCGCACCCGGGCGGTCGCCGGTCGCCTTGGCCCCTTTCTGGTACAGCGCGACATAGCGCTCGACTTCATCGGGCGTGGCGGGTCGGGCCACGGCGAGGCGGAACTGCGTCTGCACGGCCGCCTCAAGTTTCGCTCGCGTCGGTTCAACGTCCGGCGTCATCAACTCGACGAACTCGCGGACCGAGCCGTTGCGACCGGTCGCCTTTCCGTTTTTCACTTCAGTCCCGGTCTGGGCATCGACAATCAGGGCAGCGTTCCGCAGGAGGAGTTCGGTGCTCGCCTCGTCGAGCGAATAGAGATCGGCAAAGTCGCGGAACCCGCGCTCTCCCAGCAGAGCGAACGGCGACACGATGCCGTCGAGTCGCTCGCGGAACGCACCGCGGACGAACGACTGGTACGCCGGGGGCGCGAGCCGCCACACGCGGGCCGGAGACGCACCGCCCACCGTTGCCGGGGTGCCGAACAACAACTCGTGCGGAATCAGGTTCCCCTGATTCGGCAACCGGGCGGGCCGCGTGCCGAGCGCCGCCGAGGCCCACGCCACGACCTGCCGAACCTTCGCCTGGTCGGGTTTGGGCTGCTTCGCGGGCGGCATCAATCCGTCGCGGATCTGATCGCGAATCGCCGCCCATCGTTCGGCGTGCTTGCCAGCGTCGGCGGTCAAGTCGTCGAGCCGAAAATCACCCGCCTGCTTCTCTGGTCCGTGACACTTCACACAGTGGGCGGTGAGAAAGGGCTTCACAGTTGTGGTGAAGTCAGCAGGATCGGCCGCAAGGGCCGCGCTCCCGGCGACGAACCCGAGCAATCCGAAGAGGAGGACCAGCCGACGCATGTGAGTGACCTCAAGCGGGAACTACTCATGGCAAAGAGCGCGGACTGGAAGTGAAGTCGCTTCCAGACATCGCGCTCAGTTGCAGACGGGTGAACCTGAATGCTGGCGGAATCTCGACCTTCTCCGCGAGCCAGGCTCGAAGCCTTACCACATGAACCCCTCCGGGAACCTCAGCAGACAGTTTCTGGTGAGCCGGGGGCGATGCTACTCTGCTGCGTCGGCTGAACTACACCGAAAGCAGTTCCGTGATCGGGCCAGTACTCTCCTTGAAGGATTTCACCGGGCAGCCGAGTTGTTGAAGGATCGTCAGGTACAGGTCCGACATCGGCTTCTTGTCCGTGTCCCATTTCAAGTGTTGGCCGTGTTTGAAGCCCAGCTTGCGGCCACCCGCAAGGAGCGTGGGGAAGCTCTTGCCCGAGTGACTGCTGATCTGCGCCCCGCCGAATAGCAGCACCGTGTGGTCGAGCAGTGTGCCGTCACTCGCGCGAATCCCCTTCAACTTGTCCATAAGGCGAGCGAGACACGCACAGAGCATCTCGTCGCGGGAGCCCAGAACCTTCGCGTCGGGAGAATCCTCAGCCCCCTGGCCCTTGTGGTGAACATCGTGTGCGCCGCGAACCGGGGCACCCGCCTTCTGGGCCCAGTCCTTGTACTCCTCGTAATTCGGCCCACCCTCGCCGCCGAGGCTTTGCGTGACCACGCGGGTCATGTCTGTCTGGAAGGCCAGCGCGATCAAGTCCATCATCAATTCGATGTGTTCCCGCATGCTGTTCTTGCCCTGCGGTTGCGTCTTGACCGCCTCCTCATCGAACCTCGGGCGGCCGCGTTCGAGAATCTCCTCGCTGTCGTTCAACCGCTTCTCGACCTCACGGATCGACTCCAGGTACTGCTCCAGGCGTTGCCGATCGTCTCGACCGAGGGGACGCTGGAAGTCCTTCACGCTGCCCACTGCGGTGTCGAGGATGCTGCGATTCAGAGCCAGCCGGGCGTGGGCTTCCTTGAGCTGAGTCTTGTCGGCCGGTGGGAACAGCCGCTCAAAGACTGACCGGAAGTTCGCTGTCGCAGCGATATCGACCCCAAGCGAGTTTCGCGAGAGCGTTGCGGTGCCGACGCCGTCGGCGAAGGACAACGCCAGCGAGGGGATCCACGTCGGACCGAGGTGCTTCACCGCCACTTGATCCATCGAGATGGTGTTCGTGATCGTGCCGGGAGTCAGGTTGATGTTGTGCCCGGTGAGCCAGTTGTACGGGTGAACGTGGCCGCTGATTCGCCCGGTGATGTGCGACAGATTCGTCAGCACCGTGAACTGGTCGCGATAGTTCTCCAGCGGCTTGTGGGCGGGTGCAATTGTGTAATCGGCACCGGTATCTTTGGGAAACCAGGTGTGCCGGTTGATCGCGCCCGGGATGTAGAAGCACGCCAGCCGTCGCGGTTCCTTCGCACCGGCCGACGCTGCCGCGGTGACCCCACCCATGATGTCCAGGTACGGCAAGGCCAGCGTCGCGCCGAAGCCTCGGAGGAGCGTTCGCCGGGTGATCGTGTTGGTCTTCGGGTTCATTTGGGTTGCCTGTCAGGGGAAGGTTGATTTTGTTCGAGAAACGCCCGCGACCGCACGACCCCCTTCAGGAGATCGCGGAGCGGATAGCCCTTGGATCGAAGCTCGGCCATGGTTGCAGCGATGTCGGCCATGTCGTCGATTCCGGGCTTGCGGCCCGTGCTGTACACGACGAAGTTCTTCATCAGTCCACGGACCATGTCCGGTTGATATTCCTTGACAATAAGTTGCTTGAACTCGGCGAAGGTCTTGAACGCCTCGCCACGCGGGAGGTTGCCCACAGTGTCCACAGGCCGGGTCTTGCCGGCGCCCACCCAGGAAATGCGGCCGTCCAGTTCACCGCGCACGTAGTGCTCGTACTCCACGTCGCGCCAGCGGCCGCTGATGTCGAAGTTCTGGAACGCGAACCCAACCGGGTCGATGTTCTTGTGGCACACGGAACAGCGGGTGTCTTCCTGGTGCTGCTTCAGCAACACGCGGAACGGCTTCCCCTTGTTCTTGCCTTCGGACGGGTTCAGTTCCGGCACCTCGAGCGGCGGCGGGGGCGGCGGTAGATCGAGGATGTGCCGCAGTGCCCACGCCCCACGATAGATCACCCAGTTCTCGCCCATCCAGCAGAGCATCGATTGAAGCCCAGCGTGCCCCAGGATGCCGCCGCCACGCGGGTCATTCGCCCGCAGTTTCACCTTGCGAAGCGTGCCGCCCTCGATCCCCTCGTATCCGTAGTGCATCGCCAGCGTGTCGTTCATCATGGTCCAGTCGCTGACAATCAACTCACTCGCAGGGCGGTTCTCGGCGATCAACTGCGAAACGTACGCGATGGTTTCGTCGCGCATCGACGCCTTGAGATAGCGGGCGAAGCGGAAATCCTGCTTCTGGATGTGGCTCTGGGCGATGGTGATTGGTTGTTCCATCTCCAGCCACTGCATGACGAACGGCCGCACGAACGCCTGACTTCGCGGATCGGCGAGCAGCCGATCGACCTGGGCGTCGAGCACGGCCGGGTCGCGGAGTTTCCCCGCTAACGCGAGCCGTCGCAGTTCCGCGTCGGGCGGCTCACCCACGAACATGAAGCTGAGCCGCGACGCGATCGCGTACTGTGCGATCACCGGATCGGGGTGAGCCGGCGACGTCTGATACCGGAACGGAGCGCTCATCAACACAGACTGAAACGCGCCCCGCAGTGCGGCATCGAACGACATCCCTTCGGTGCGGAGTTTCTGGTACAGCTTCAGGAACGGGGCTTGCTCGACCTCGGTCACGGGTCGCCGCCAGCCACGCTCCATCCAGAGAGCGAGCAAACGCCTGGCTGACTCGGCGTTGTCTTTGATCTCGCCGATGTTCGCCTTCCACTCCGCGGGCGGCCACGGTGACATGAGGGTCGGCTCGATGGTGATCTGCTGAAGAGCCACGAACGGAGCGGGTTGCTTCTCGACAGGCAACGTCTTGCGGTCGAACGTGGGGCGGAACAACCCTGTGCCGCCGGGAACCGGTTCCTTGGGGTTACTTTTGTCCTCGTTCTCGAACCCCACGACCGCGTAGGGAATCTCCACCTTGTTGCTCAGGGAGACCGAGACTCCCTTGGACTGAACCACGAGGTCGCCGAGTTGCACCTCGTAGACCAGTTGCTGCGGCTTGTCGAGGGTGCCCGTGATCTCCCGGAAATCAAGATCCTGTCCGCCGATCCGCACCCAGAGCCGGGGATTGGGAAGACCGTCGAGTGGCTTGAACGCCGAGACGAGGAGAGTCAATCGCAGCACACCCTGGCGGTCGGCCGGGGTCGGGATGCTGAACGTCAACTCGTCGCGATCGCCGACCGCTTTCGGTTCGATTAGCAAGCCCATCCCGGGTCGCGAAATACCCTGAGCCTTGAACGTGGCCCCGCCCGCCTTCCATTCGTCGAGCGCCTTGCGTGCGTCTTTCGCTTCACGCAGATTCGCCGCGAACACTTTCCCGGTTGCAGGTTCCAGGAACCGGACGCCATCGACCGCACGGCGGGTGACCTGCAACCACTGGGCAACTGCATCTGATGCCTCTTGCAGACCCTCGGCACCAGTGTCGAAGCCAGCCACAGTGCCATCACCGGGGAGTGCATAGGAATAATTCACTCCGAGGCCGGTGATATCCCGCAATGCAGCGGCCAGTTCACGTCGATTGAGCCGTCGCGAACCGCCGACGCCGAGAGCACGTTGCTGATCGCGAATCCAAGTCAGAACCGATTTCTTCTCCGCGTCGGTCGGCTGTGAGCGATCCTTCGGAGGCATCTCACCCGACGCCACCTTCTCGTAAACCATCGTCCACAATGTCCGGTTCCCAACCTGAACACCTTCGAGTTGGTCGAGACGAACCCCTGCCTCCTGTTTCTTGGGACCGTGACAAGCGTGGCAGTGCTGCTTCAGAAAAGGCGCAATGGATTTGTCGTACGACTCGTCGGCCGCCAGGAGGGAACCCGGCGCGAGAAGGATCAGAAGCAGCATGGTTCTCATCACTTGGCGACATCCCACAAGTTCACCGTGTTCCCGCTACCCGAAACGACCCGCTTGCCATCCGCGCTGAACGCGGCCGACGAAACGCCTGATTTCTGGTGTCGCAAGATCACCAGTACTTTACCCGTTTCCGAGTCCCACACCCGCACCGTTTTGTCTTCACTTCCGGAGAGGATGCGCTTGCCATCCAGGCTAAACGCGACGGATGTCACATCCTCGGTGTGTCCCTTCAGGGTCAGCAGTTCCTTGCCATTCTTCCCGTCCCAGACCCGCACGGTGCTGTCCTGACTTCCCGAGACAATACGGAGGCCATCCGGACTGAACGCGACCGATGTGACAGTTCTGCGATGCCCGACGATGCTCAACAGTTCCTCGCCGCTTTCCGAATCCCAGACGGTGATGCCGCTCTCGCCGTCCCCGGACACGATCCGTTTGCCGTCGGGGCTGAAGGCAACCGCCGTGAAGTCGTACTCGTTCCCGGAGTCGAGCGTTAGCAGTTCCTTGCCCCTGACCGCGTCCCACACTTTCAGTGTGTCGTCGCCGCTGCCGGAGACGATGCGCTTACCATCCGGACTAAACGCGATACACGTGACGTTTTCCTTGTGTCCTCGGAACGTCGCCAGTTCTTTCCCGGTCTGCGAATCCCAGAGCTTCACAGTCTTGTTCCAGTTCCCCGACGCGATCCGTTTGCCGTCCGGGCTGAACGCGGCCGACGTGACACCTTTCCCCTCGACGCGAATGGCCATCTGTTCCTTCCCTGTCCCCGTGTCCCACACTTTCAGCGTGTCATCACCACTTCCCGACACGATCCGTTTTCCATCGGGGCTGAAGGCAACACTCGTCACCCATTGAGCGTGCTCACCCAGGCTCATGGGAGGAGCGTCGGCAGGCCGGCAAACACCCGCAAACGCGATCAACGTTCCCAACGCGAGTGTTCGCGCGTACTGAGCAATCACGAGAACAGCTCCCGGATCGGGGTGCCCTTCGTCGCACGTTCGAGAGCGACTGCAGGGGCACTAGCGTCGAGGCGCATTCGACTCACGTCGAACAGCGTCTGCAGGATCGTGGCGTGCAGGTCAGCGATGGTGATCGCCTGTGTCGCGGGTTCACCGCCACGACGGTCGGAGTTGCCGACGACCTGACCGTGCTTCAGTCCGCCACCCGCGAACACGAGCGGGCAAATCTTCGGCCAGTGGTGCCGACCGAGGTTCTTGTCCAACCCCGGCGTGCGGCCGAACTCGCCGGTGATGACCAGCAAAATCTTGTCTTCCAGGCCGCGTGCCTTGATGTCTTCGAGGAACGCACTCACGGCATGATCGAGCGGCGGCGCGAACACGCCCATCCCCTCGGGCATGTTCGGAATCCCTTTCCGGGCGTGGAAGTCCCAGTTCGCGTTGACCACCGTGACGAAGCCCGCACCCGCTTCGCACAGTCGGCGAGCCAGGAGGAGTTGCCGACCGAGCGAGAAACCAACCGATGGCCCGGAGCGAATGAACTTCGAGTTGTCGTCGCAGTTCCAGTTCGGGAAGTGTTCGGTGTCGTACGCCTTGAGCGTGGCTTGTGATTCGAGCGACAGGTCAAGCGCTTTCCGAACGCCACCGCTTCGGAGGAGTTCGGCGGCCTGCCGGGTAAAGGAGTCGAGCCGACCCATCGTACCGGCTGCGTCCATCCGGCGGTCCAGGCCGTCGAGTTGTTTCAGCAGGTCGAGGCGGCCATCGAGTTGCGGTGGCGTGAGACGCGACTCGAATAGGTCGAGCGGGTTTGGTTCCTCCTCGCCCTTCTTCTTTTTCTTGCCGTCACCTGCCGAACCGTCGGAGAGCGGCGCGAGCACCTCGAAAGGCGCGAACGCCGTGCCGAGGTGCGCGGGCTGAACCCCCTCGACCACCGACTCGAACGAGCCATTGAATCCCGCCCGCCCTGCTTTGTTGCGTGTGGTTGGCGGAATCAACGCATGTCGTGGCATGCCCGTCTTGGGGTGCATTGCCCCGGCTGCACGAGCGTAGACTGCACCCAGTCCGGGTTCCACGATCGGTCGGCCGTCCTGCACTGTCAGATCAGCCGTCATCAGTTGCTTGTGCGCGCCGTTGTGTTCGGCGTGCTTCGTCTGGAATGAGCGAACCACGCTGAGTCGGTCGGCTAGCTTTGCGAGCTTCGGCAGGTAAGACGCGAACCGCACCCCGGGAATCGCTGTGGGGATGTGCCCCTTGATGCTGGTCGAACCCTCGGGGCCGTCCGGCTTCGGGTCGAACGTCTCGTACTGGCTCGGCCCGCCCGCGAGGAACAAGAACACGACTGACTTGTCGCGAACGAGCGGCCCACCGCTGACGGTGGGATCGGAAGCGCGTAGCGAACCACCGAGCGAAAGGCTACCGAGGCCGAACGCACCCGCACGGAGGAAGTCGCGACGCGAACTGCCATCGCATAGCGGAGAACGCGAACCAGTGACGAGGTCGAACATGAGAAGTCCAGTCGGGTAGCGGTCCGAACTCACGCCAACAACTCAATCAAAGGCCCCGTCTGGTCGATGTCCTTGAGGTTCGGGTCCGCGACGCCGAACTGGTCTCGCTTTGCTCCGGCGAGGTGCAAGAGCGTGAGGTACATGTTCGCGGTGGTGCGGTGGTTCTTGCGACCGTAGCCGGGGTAATCGACATAGCGACCGGTCTTCAACTCACCGCCCATGTTGCCGATGACGACCATCGGCCATTCCCAGCACCGGCTGTGGTGGCTTTCCGCGCCGTCACTGAGGTACACGATCACCGTGTTGTCGAGCATCGTGCCGTTTCCTTCGGGCACCTTTTCGAGCTTCTTCATCAGCCCGGCGATCAGGTCGAAGTGATACCGGCGGATGATGTTGTAAAGGTCAGCCCACGTCTTCCCCTGGAAGCTGCCGCCGTGCCCGATCGAGTGCTTGTCGATGGTGAGGCCGAGACCCTTGAAGGTGATGTCGAAGTCGCGGATGCCAGCGGCCGAGGAGAGCGTCAGCACGTTGGTGAGTCCGCAGATCAACGCCGCGGCCCCGATGTCGAACTGAGCGTCGAGCCGGTCCGTTTCGACCGCCGATTTGTACTTGTCCGAAACGACTGGCCCCTTCTCGCGGAGCGTGTGCTTGATGTCGTTCAACTTGCTCTGGCGATCGCGGAGTGTCTCGAAGGTTTCGAGGTACGCGCCAAACTGCTCCTTTTCCGCTGCGGCAACGTTGCTCTCGGCCTTCTTCACGTCATCCTTGAGGAAGTCGAGCAGGTTGTTTTTCGCGGCGAATTCCTGCTTCGCGGAACCATCGGCAACGCTGCCAAATAATGCGCTGTACGCGTTCACGGGGTTACACATCGTCGGCAAGCCCTTGTTTGGGCCGATTGCCGAGATGTTGTAGATCACGTTGTTCTCGACCCGCTTCGAGATGCCGAGGCCAATGTGCGGGAAGATACCGGGGTTGGCCTTCGCGAGTGCGCCGTCAATTGTCTCACCGAGGATACTTGTGCTTTCTCCACGGGTCGCGAAGCAGCCGAGCGCTCCGAAGTTGTTCGAGTGACCGCCCCCGCAGATGCGACCGGAAAGCCCCTGCACGATCGTGACTTTGTCCTTCCACGCCTTCACCGGTTCCAGCGAGAAGGGTAACTCCTTCTCCTTGAGCGAGACATCGACAAACTCTTCCGGTCCGTTCAGAGATTCCTGCTTCCGCGCGTCACGCTTCATGCCGACTGGCACGAGTTGTTCGGGGCGAACGCCATTGCTTTCGACCACGAAGACGAACCGCTTCGCGGTAACGGGTTTGCCAGCGGCCTGGGCTTCGATGCGGCTCAAGATTGGCGTGAGGAATGTCGCCCCGGCGGTGAGGCCGAGGGTTTTCAGGGCATCGCGACGGTCAATGGACATGCGGAAGAACTCCCGGTGGTGGGTCGGTATTCACAGAACCCCGCAGACGATTGAACCAGACACGGACAGGCGCAATTACTTCGCGGGGACCCGATACAGGAATGCTTCGCTACTCATCAATGCCGTGATGAGTGCTTTCATGCTGCCGTTACTTTCGCGGTAGGTCTTGTGGATGGCTTGCAAGCTCGCAGCGTCGCCGGGAGATTCGTTGCGGCCCATCCAGAAGCGGAATGCGTGCCGCACGAAGACCTGCTCGACCCGCTCCGAACTCGCTAGTTTCTTCACGAACTCGATCGGGTTCCTGATCGGGCCTTCGAGGCTCTCATCACCCACGAAGGCGACCAATCCTGCGGTGTTGAGGCCGGCGTTTCGCATCACCGGCCCGAGCGGCTTGCCCTTCTTGTCGATGTTCTTCGCAGTCGCGTCCGGGTCGAGCACGGTCTCGGTCGTGCGGAAGCGGCCGAAGTGGTCGTACTGCTCGAACGGATACCCAACATCGTTCATGAGTCGGTGGCACTTCCAGCAATATTCCTGCTGCGTCACGGCCATGCGCTCACGGAGCGTCTTTTGTGGTGCGTCTGGGAGTTGGGCATCAACGGTGATCGGCACATCAGGCACAACCCCGCCGAGGAGCCGTTCGCGAACCCACTTGCCACGGTGGATCGCGTGGTTGTCGAAACTCGTGGATTGAGCAACGAGCCAGGCTGGCTGAGTAAGGATGCCGGCCCGTTCGTTCGCGGGTAACTCGGCAGGTTGTTGATCGGGAAAATCCTTGAGACCGTACGACTCGTAGATGCTCCGCCCGATCTTCTGTGGGGCTTTGTTCTTGAACTTCTCCGGGTTGGCGGCCTTCTCTTTCTCGAACTTCGCGATTGCCTCGGCCCGCTTTTTCTTGGTGTCCGCGGCCGTCTTGTACGCAACGAAACTCTTGTTCGTGGTTAGCAACTCACGGAGCACGTCCTTGTCCTGCTCAAGGATGTAACGCACGAGATGGTCGGTGTCCTCGATGAGAATCCGGGCGTCATGTTCGGGGTTGTCCTTGTCGTTCTTGAACACCTCGGTTGCGGCGTCATAGCCGAAGTATTCGCGGAAGAAGCGGAGGATTCGCGGCTTCTCGATCTTCGAATTGTCGAGGAGTCGGCGGGCCTGCTTTGCAACACCTTCGTCGGTGTCGAGAGCACCCGTTGCTGCGGCCGTGAGCAACTCGGCGTCGGGACGTTTGTCGGTGAGACCGTAAGCCAGCGCAAAGGCGATCTCTCGGGGAGCAAGTCGGATGCGGCCCTTCATGTCGGGCTTGCCCGTGCCAACCTCCATCCGGAAGACCGCCTCGGGAAGCAGCAGCACGCCAGCCAGGGCGTATCTCACACCGACGGTCTGCCCCGCTTCCGCAATGTTCTTCTTCATGAACGCCACGAACCGCGTCTTCTCCGCTGGGGTTGGCGGTCGACGCAGGATCGCGTTGAACTCGAACGCGATGGCTACTTCCATTTGAGCATCGGTCGGCGGAGCCTTCGGGTCGAAGAGCGCGAGCAGTTCCTTCGGGGTGTATCCCACGCTCTTGACCGTGTCCCCCTCGATCCTGTGGGCCGTCTGGGTCTCGACAATCGACAGCGAGTTCTGAATGAGTTGCGTGGTGACGGGCTCATCCATCTTGGGCGCGCCCATGTCCTTGAACGTGCTCTTCCCCTCGGGTGTGAACGGCTGACCGATACCCGCTTTACCCTTCACGAGTTCGCCCGTAAATGCGGCGTAGATTTCGGGGCTCAGGCGGCGAACCCGCTGACCACCGTCGAAGGGAGCGATGTTCTTGGGGTCGAACAGTACGTGATGCGGAACCTGATTGCCGTTCGCATAAGCGGCACGTCTGGCGAAGTTCTTGCCGGCACGCTTGGCTTCGGCGTGCGCCCACTGCCCGACCGCGACCAACTCCTCGTTGCTGGGCCGTGGCTTCCCCTTGGGCGGCATCTCACCGTTGGCGAGTTTCTCGACCAGCATCGCCCAGCGTGCGCCGCTCGTGCTGACCTTCATGTCCGGGTCAAGGGTCGTGAGGTCGAGGTCGCCTTCAGCCTTCTTGGGGTTGTGGCACGCGATGCAGTGCTTCGCGAAGAACGGCGTCACCGCCTTGTCGAAGGTCGCCTTGCTTTCGGCGACAGTCGCGAACTTCAAATCGATGGGTTCTGCGGTCGCCGTTGAAGCGAGCAGTCCGGCAAGTATTACGGGCACAGTAAGAAGACCGCGTGGCATTGAAGCAAGCTCCGCAGGCAGGATGTCACTCAGAACCCCGGATTCACCAGTGCCAGACAGGGGAACGCGATTTCGTGGAATCAGGTATCGCCTTCGGGGTCTTTCACCGGTTCGGGAGCGACATCCCACAATGCGACCGGAGCCTTGTTCGTGGCGGTGACGATCGTCTTGCCGTCCGGGCTGAACGCGATCGATCGTACTCCGCGGTTGCCTGTCTCGAGTACCTGAACCCGCCTGCCTGTCTCGACGGACCACACCCACACCTGTCCGTCCCCGGTACCCGCAGCCAACAACTTCTCGCCCGGTCCAAATGCCAGGCACGTCACAACTCGCTCGAACCCCTCGATCGTTCGGACCAGTTGCCTTCCCGGCACATCCCAAATCTGCACGGCACCGTTGAACCCTGCGGCCACATATCGCCCATCCGGGGTAAAGGCGAGCGCCGTAACCACACGGCGAGTCGGAAGTGAGAATACCTGTTCTCCCGTGGCGGCATTGAGGAACACCAACTTGTTATTGCTGGAACGACGGAGATCGGCGGGGTTGAGTGCAAGTAACCGACCGTCTGGGGATGATGCCATGCAGTAACAGTTGTCCTCCAGGTCGCGTGTGAATCGTTCCTGGCCCGTGGCAGTCTCCCAAACCCGCAAGGCTTTGTTTGGCTTCGAGCCTGTCGTTGCCACCCATGACGCATCGGGTGACGCACAGAGGAAGCGAGGTTCCGTCACGCGGACCGGGATCGTGTGACGGACATCCCCTACCGGAAGGTTTCTCACCACAACCCGATCTTCCCTGTCGTCCACACGGCAAGCAACCAACGCACGTCGATCAGGTGTGATGACAGCGAGATATCCATCATTCTTGGCGGAGGGTGTGAAGAGTTCTCTCTGTGTAGTAGTCCCACGACCCTCTGAACCGATTCGCCACCGGACCAATTGCTTGGCCGAACCCGCCCACACTTCTTGCCCGTCAGCATGGAAGGCCACCGTATATGCACCCGCGAAATCGAGGCGATTACGCGGAACCGTGCCGATCTTGAAGGGCGACTCGATGTGGATTGGCGTGGCCTCATCCCGAACGAACGCTGCCCGCCCTGGGCTGAGAAGCATCGGTGTCGCTGGCTCGCCCCGAACGACTTGCACATCTCCATCTTTCGGCTCGACTCGAACCGACTCGGGACCAGACGTTCCCATCGAGAACGACCCATTTCGGGCAACCACGTCTGCGGCACCCGTCCCAACCACCGTCCGGCCGCCTGTCACGACTGCGGTCAACTGCCCATTGACGAGGAACAATTTCCGGGGCGAGCCGTTCTCGTCCCCAACGGCTGTGAATCGGACCGTCGTGTCGGGCTGAAGTTCCAACCGTGTGCCGTCCGGAAACTCCAGAACAGCGACGCTGTCTTCGCCAATGGTTTGGACCGTCTGACCGAGAACGAGGGTCTGATCGGCTGACGTCGCGACCGACTCGCCGAGGTTGAGAATCTCAACCGACCCGGAGAGCGTTCGGATGCGCGCAACATCCTTTGTGATCACACCTGGGTTGGCTAGCGGCGCGGGGGTGTTCGGAGCCGGACTGAGGAACCAGACACCCACGAGCAGTGCCGCCGCGAACGCAGTGATCGCAACCCAACGCCACCTGCGAGAAGAACTCCGGCGAGACCACTTCGGTGCTGGACGTTCCACGATCTCGGCCATCACGGCCGTGGCTGTTCGCTCGGCTCGCTCAGCTTTGATCCTGCGAACCGTGGCCGCGCCGAGATCGAGATCGGTGCGAAGGCCACGCAACGCGGCCTCCACGTTCAACAGCGCGAGGTAGTGATCACGGGCAGTCGGATCGGACGCGATGAGCGTTTCCAGTTCCGTACCGTCAGTATCGGAGAGCGTGCCGTCGATCAGGCGATCGGTAAGTTCGTCGATGTGGTTCATATGGTACTCAACTTTCCCTCGATACACGCTCGGAGGCGCACCCGGATGCGAGAGATCATGCGTTGTACGGCTTCCTGGGTCTGTCCTTGCCTCGAAGCAATCGTTTCGAATGACCATCCCATCTCGTAACGCATCCGGATGAGGGCCGCGTCTCGTTCGGGAAGATCTTCTCGGCATCCCCGCAGGGCGGCGAGATAGAGATTGCCGTCGTCGTGTGGGTTCGGGCCCTCTGCCCGAAGTCGCTCGGCGAGTTGCTCGCGATACACTGCGAGCCGACGATCCTCGCGCGATGCGGTACGCAGCTCTTTCCGAAGTCGGTTGCGTGCGACGGTTCGAATCCACGCGCCGAAGTCGGTCCCGAGCTGGTACTGGTCGAGATGGGCATAGGCGTCCATGAACGCCTGCTGAACCATGTTCTCTGTCGCCCCGCGGTCTCGCAGCATCACTGACGCGATCCGCCACAGGTCCGACTCATATAACCGAACCAAACCGGCAAACGCCTCGGTATCACCCGCAAGCACATCGCGGACAAGTTGATCCGCCTCGGGCGTCGTCGTGGCCGAGTTCGGTAGTTTCCAATCCATGTCAAGGAATCCCAGCCGAGGCGGACGACAACTGCCGCGGAATCAATCTACCACCTGAACCCCGCCGAATTGGCGGGCAGACACGCCCACTTCAATTCCGAGAAATGACAACGTCTCTCGAATGATTTGTTGTGCGGAGCGAGTTGCGGTTCCATAGCTGTGGTGTCACGCGGTAGGATACGGGCACGCACAAGGAGGCTCTTCACATGGCCACACCCGATCCCTCAGACAAATCTCCCGGCTTCAGCACGAGGGCCATACACGCCGGGCAAGATGCGGACCCCACCACTGGCGCGACCGTCGTCCCGATCTACGCAACAAGCACGTACACGCAGGCGGCACCCGGCGAGCACAAGGGCTACGAGTACAGCCGCAGTGGCAACCCGACTCGCACGGCGCTCGAAACGGCGCTCGCCGCGCTCGAAGAAGGTGAACGCGGGCTGGCGTTTGCCTCCGGCCTTGCGGCAACGACAGCTGTGTTCGCGAGTCTGCTTCGCCCCGGGGATGAAGTCGTCGCATCCGCCGATCTGTATGGTGGCACGTTCCGCCTGATCGACAAGGTGTTCAAGCCCTGGGGACTGACCGCACGCTATACCGACGACCCCAGTCCGGCCGGCTTCGAAGCAATCATGTCTCCAAAGACGAAGCTGGTGTGGATCGAAACGCCCACCAATCCGCTGCTGCAAATTCTCGACATCGCTGCGATCGCCGGGGTTGCTCACAAGCATGGGGCGAAACTCGCGGTCGATAACACCTTCGCTTCGCCCTACCTCCAGCAACCGCTCAAGCTCGGGGCCGATCTGGTGGTTCACAGCACGACGAAGTATCTCGGCGGGCACTCCGATGTCGTCGGCGGGTGCATTGTCGGGCCGAAGGATCTGATGGACCCGATCAAGTTCTACCAGAACGCGGCCGGTGGCGTGCCTGGCCCGTTCGATTCTTACCTCGTGCTTCGTGGGCTGAAGACGCTAGCAGTGCGAATGGATCGGCACTGTGACAACGCGGTGTCACTCGCCGGCTGGCTGGCGAAGCATTCTGCCGTGGCGAAGGTGTACTACCCCGGGTTGCCGGATCACCCCGGTCACGCAGTCGCGGCGAAGCAGATGCGAAACTTCGGCGGAATGATCTCACTCAAATTGAAAGGCGGCATCCCTGCTGCGAGGCAGTTCATGACGCGGACAAAGCTGTTCAGCCTCGCGGAGAGCCTGGGTGGGGTGGAGTCGCTGGTGTGTCATCCCGCGACGATGACGCACGCGAGCATCCCGAAGGATGTACGAGAAGCCCGCGGCGTGGATGACGGCCTTGTACGCCTGAGTGTCGGCATCGAAGACGTGGCCGATCTTCGCGCCGATTTGGAACACGCCCTTCAAGAATGAAAAAGGTTCAAGGTAAAAGGTAAACCGAGCCAAGACCTTCAAGAATGAAAAAGGTAAAAAGTAAAAGGTAAAACCGATCCAAGACTCTGCGTTGTCTTCGTCGTGTTACTTTTTACTTTTTCAATTTTACCTTTTACCTTGTTCATTCTCTCTCCGAGGTTGTCATGAAGACATACGCAATCGCACTTCTTTTGCTGTTCCCTGCGGTAGCTGCATCGCAACCCAAAGAAGCCCCTGTTCCACTCGCCATCACGGGCGTCACGATCATCGACGGCACGGGGGGTGCGGCGAAACCAGGCATGACGGTGCTCATCACGGGCGACCGGATCACCGAGATCGGCAAGACCGCTCGTGTTGCCATCCCTGAAGGCGCCCGGCAGATCAAGGCCGAGGGGAAGTTCCTGATCCCCGGTCTGTGGGACATGCACACCCATTTGGAGAAGGAGTTCTTGCCGCAGTTCGTCGCGCACGGCGTCACGGGCGTGCGGCACATGTTCAGCCGTCCGGGGGTGCCCGGGTTCCCGTCCCCTCCCGTGCGCGACTGGACGAAAGAGATCGATGCCGGTCGCATGATCGGGCCGCGAATCGTCGCAACCACGCGGATGCTCGACGGCTTGAATGGCCCAGCGCCGGTGATTCCCGGGAGTGCTCTCGCGGTGCGAACGCCCGAAGAGGCTCGCGAAGGTGTGGCACGGATGCGGAAGGACGGCGAGGACTTCATCAAGGTCTATCCGTTTCTGAAGCCAGACGTTTACTTCGCGATTCTGGAGGAAGCCGCACGTGGCCCGAACAAGATTCCCGTGAGCGGCCACGTTCCCCATGCCGTTCGAGCGGCCGATGCCTCCGACCGCGGGCAGAAGTCGATGGAACACCTCTACGGTGTCTTGTTCAGTTGCTCGAAGGATGAAGACAAGTTGCGGAAGGAACTGATCGCTCTCATGGACGCGGGAGCGATGGTGAAAGACACCCTCGACGCGGCAGCGGCCTGGCGACTACAGGTGAAAGCACTCGACAGTTATGATGATGCCAAGGCCGACGCGCTCTTCGCGAAGTTCGTCAAGAACGGAACCTGGCAGGTGCCAACGCTTGTCACTCGGCGGGTGTGGGCATCGCTCGACGATCCGAAGTTCACCGACGACCCACGCAAGAAGACGCTTCTTCCACGGATGCGATTCGCATGGATGGCCACGCAGAACGAAACGACACTGAAGGTCCGAATCTTCGGGGCTGAAGTAAAGGTGAAGCAAGTCGAGAAGAAGTTCCCAATCCTGGGGATCTGGCTCGGCGAGGGTGATGTGGAGCAGCAACGGATTCTGTACGAAGGGCATCTCAAGTTGGTGAAAGCGATGAACAAGGCGGGCGTGAAGATCCTCGCGGGGACCGACACGCCTGTCCCGTACTGCTTCCCGGGTTCAGGGGTACACGACGAACTGGAACTGCTCGTGAAGGCTGGACTCACCCCGGCGGAAGCGCTTCAGACGGCGACCCGCAACCCCGCGGAATACCTCGATCGCCTGAAGGATCTCGGCACCATCGAACGCGGCAAACTCGCAGACATGGTGCTGCTGGATGCGAACCCGCTGGACGACATCCGGAATGTCCGCAAGGTTCACGCAGTGGTGCAGGGTGGCCGGTTGATCGAGAAAGCTGCACTAGCCAGGATGATCGATAGTCGAAAACCGTGACGGGCAAGCGCCCCCGCAAGCCGGGGGCTAAAATCGTGATCGTCACTTCTTGAGCTGGAAGATCGCTTCAACCTCGACGCTCGTTCCCAGAGGGAGTTGCCCCATGCCGAGCGCCGTGCGAGCGTGCCGACCCGCTTCGGGGCCGAACACTTCCTTCAGCAGGTTCGTCGCACCATTGATGATGAGATGACACTCGGTGAAGTCCGGGTCGGTGTTCACGTAACCCGTCACGCGAACCACTCGCTCGATGCGATCGAGCGATCCTAGATGACCGTTTCGCAAGTCCGCCGCCAGTGGGCTGGACAGTGATTCGACTGTTGGCATAAACTGTATCCTCGCCTAACCTGAAGGCCGCAGGACGCCGCCAATGCCCCGCCCTTTTGCTTCC